>JACCDU011206331.1_pt1 | contig 231317 bp, 269 predicted proteins | sample 7446081 | NCBI WGS metagenome assembly JACCDU01 (sample SAMN15323447, study PRJNA562643) | freshwater metagenome | isolation source: river surface water | place: USA:Blue River Watershed | collected 2017-08-17
GGTAAAGCATCTATGAAACGATTCGTTGAAAAGATGGCCAATAGATATACTGTCAGACAAAGATGGGTTGAAAAGATTCATACCTACTATGGTAATGATATTGATTCACTAACTGAAAAGTTGATGGGTAAGTATTATTCAAAAGAGTATAGTGATAGGGAATATCAAAAATGTCATTGCGAACCAAGAGAACCTCTATTATGGTTGTTGATGGAATATGCAGAAACCTATGGTAAAAAATGTAAGAACAAAAAGTATTATAATATGTTTACCGGAGTTGCATACTATTTGGGTTCTTATGTAATTCAAACAATGCACGGACAAGGTTCGGTAATTAGAATAGATAAAAAGTAAAATAATGAAATACGATTTAAACATATTGAATGATTATATAGAAAGGGGATTGATAATAAAGCAAGTTCACCCAACTTTGCCTTTATCAATCTACAACTATTCACGCTCTTGTCAATATGGTGGACAATGGGATGAGATTACCTTAAATTGTAGAGGATTGGTGTTGGATAACGAAGGTAATGTAATTGCTAAACCATTTCCTAAGTTCTTTAATTACGAAGAGCACAAACCAGAAGATATTCCAAACGAATCTTTTGAGGTGTATGAGAAAATGGATGGTTCATTGGGTATATTATTTTATTACGAAGAGAAACTAAGTGATGAAAGGAGATATAATATATGGTTCAACAACAATTACCAAACGGGTATGGAAAGGTTCTTTGACCCAAACAACTTACCTGATTTTGATGACCCGTATTATGAACCAACTCCAAAAACAAAAGGAGAATGGATAATGGCAACACGTGGTTCGTTTACATCAGAGCAATCTATTAAGGGTAAGGAACTATTAGAAAAATACAATTTTGAAAAACTACATACTGATTATACCTATCTGTTTGAAATAATCTATAATGAAAACAGAATTGTATGTGATTATGATTTTGAAGATGTTGTTCTATTGGGTATGATTCACACTAAAACCGGAAACGAAGTAAACATACGTGGCGGTAACAATGAAGATATTCGATTAAGTAATTTAATTAGTAATTTGGGTTTTAAAATTGTTACCTTATATAAAACTTGGGGAGAGGGATACGACTTATTAAAGGAAGAAATACCAAAAGATAAGGAGGGATATGTAATTCGTTTTTCAGGTGGAATGAGAATGAAAATCAAAGGTGATGAGTATGTTCGTTTACATAGAATCCTTACTAACTTTTCAACTACTGATATTTGGGAGTTATTGAGAACTAAGGGTAATATGGATGAGTTCTTAGAAAGAGTACCAGATGAGTTTGATGATTGGGTAAAGAGGGTTAGTTCGGATTTGAGATATAGTTTTTTTCATATTAACGAAAGAGCGGGTAAGATACATGATTATTTTAGATATGGAAAGTATAATGATAGGGAATCCGAGCCAACAAAAAAAGAATTTGCTTTACATTTAGAAAAATCTAATGTTGAACCATCCCTTCGCTCAGTATTGTTCGCAATGTGGGATAGTAAGCCTTATGACCATATAATTTGGAAAATGATTAAACCAAAATGGTCAAAGCCATTCAGAAAAGATTTGGATAATTAAAAAACTTTTCGTATCTTTGTACAACTATACTGACAATCTGTCACTATCGATGGGTTGGTATAGTAATTGAATATAATAGATTAAACAAAAACAAATAAAAATTATGAGCGTAAAAGTAACACCTTTGCACGACAGAGTTATCGTGAAGCCAGCAGAGAAAGCTGAGAAAACTGCAGGTGGAATTATTATTCCTGACACTGCACAAGACAAACCACAACAAGGAGAAGTAGTAGCCGTTGGTAGCGGAAGAAAAGATGAACCATTGACTGTTAAAGTTGGTGATGTAGTTCTATTCGGAAAATACGGAGGTACTGAAATCGAATTAGATGGTGAGAAATTTCTTTTATTAAAAGAAAGTGATATTTTTGCAATTATTTAAACTAAAACACAAAACAAACAATGAGTAAAGTTATTAAATTTGATGTAGAAGCCCGTAATGGCTTAAAAGCTGGTGTTGATAAACTAGCTAACGCAGTTAAAACAACATTAGGTCCAAAAGGTAGAAATGTAATTCTACAAAAACAATTTGGAGCACCACATATTACTAAGGATGGTGTATCAGTTGCGAAAGAAATTGAATTGGAAGACCCAATTGAAAACTTAGGAGCACAATTAGTTAAGGAAGTTGCTTCTAAAACTGCTGACCAAGCAGGTGATGGTACTACAACTGCAACCGTATTAGCACAAGAGATTTTCTCTTTGGGATATAAGAATGTGGTAGCAGGTGCTAATCCAATGGATTTGAAAAGAGGTATCGATAAGGCAGTTGGTGTTGTAGTAAGTGAATTGGGTAACATCTCTAAGAAGATTCAAACTTCAAAAGAGATTGAACAAGTAGCAACGGTATCAGCTAACAACGATACTGAAATCGGTTCTATGATTGCAACTGCTATGGAGAAAGTTGGTAAAGATGGTGTTATCACCGTTGAAGAAGCAAAAGGTACAGAAACCGAAGTGAAGACCGTAGAAGGTATGCAGTTTGATAAAGGTTATTCATCTCCGTTCTTTGTAACCAATCAAGAATCAATGGAAGCTGAAATGGAGAAACCATACATCTTATTATATGATAAGAAGATTTCTACATTGAAAGAAATCCTACCACTATTAGAATCATCTGCACAAACTAATAAACCATTGGTGATTATTGCAGAAGATGTTGATGGTGAAGCATTAGCTGCATTAGTAGTTAATAAGTTAAGAGGTTCATTAAAAGTTGCAGCTGTTAAAGCACCTGCATTTGGTGATAGAAGAAAAGAAATGTTGGAAGACATTGCAATCTTAACCGGTGGAACTGTTATTTCAGAAGAGAAAGGTTTTACATTAGAGAAAGCAACTATTGATATGTTAGGAACTGCTGAGAAAGTAACTATCGATAAGGATACTACAACTATCATTAATGGTGGTGGTAATGCAGAAGCAATTAAAGGTAGAGTTCAATTGATTAAAAACCAAATTGAGAAAACCACATCTGATTATGATAGAGAGAAATTGCAGGAGAGATTAGCTAAATTAAGTGGTGGTGTGGCTATTTTATACATTGGTGCAACTACAGAGGTTGAGATGAAAGAGAAGAAGGATAGAGTGGACGATGCATTGCACGCAACAAGAGCAGCGGTAGCGGAAGGTATCGTAGCTGGAGGTGGTGTAGCATTAATCAGAGCACTATCTGCCTTAGAAGATTCAACTAAGATTGATTTGAGTGGACAGGATACTGATTATATTACCGGTGTTCAGATTATTAAAAAGGCATTGGAAGCACCTTTGAGAACTATTGTTCAAAATGGTGGAGGTTCTGCTGAAGTAGTAATTAATGAAGTTAAAGGTAGTGAAGGCAACTATGGTTACAATGCAAGAACTGAGAAGTTTGAGGATTTAGTAGCGGCTGGTATCATTGACCCTACAAAGGTTACTCGTTTGGCTTTAGAGAACGCAGCAAGTATTGCATCTCTATTGTTAACAACTGAATGTGTTATCGGAGTGAAGAAAGAAGAGAAAGAAACACCAATGATGCCTCCTGGAGGTGGGTTTGGAATGTAATATTCCTTATTAAAGAGCCCCCTCCAAAAAAGGGGGTTTTTTATTTGGAATTATGAGACTAATTCAGTATATTTGTATATGAAATTTTGGGACACTACAGAAATAAATTCGGAAAACCCTATATGGAATGAGTATAAACTCGCCACTACAAAAGATGCAAAGAAGCGAGTATTAATCAATCTAATGGAAACCTACCCAAAGATAATAGATTATTTGTGGAATAGGGCAGAAACTTGTTTTGGTGAACATAACGCATATTTAGTACATATTACATATAAAGGCATAAACTACCTAAAAATAGGTTACACAAAGAATACCATTGAGGAAAGATTTGGAGAAAGCAGATATGAGGGTGCAGGTGATATGAAACTAATTAAAGTTATTCGAATAGCAAAGTTACAGGCAATGGGGGCAGTTAAATTTGAGGGTATGATTAAGAAACGAATTCAATCCATCAAAACTGAGATGAAAATGCCAGGTAAGGGTGAATTATTTGATATGAACAACGAATCGGAATTATGTGAGTTATGGGATAAAGAAATCCATAGATACAATAACATAGTAGGCATTAAATCCCCAAATTAATTTGGAAATATCCCAATAATTTCGTATATTTGTATATGATAAACAACACTATGAATTTAGGATATGCCTGCATTAATATGAGTATGGGTAAGAAAGTTACCACTAACCGAGCAATGGTTAAACGTACTTTCGAATCAAAAGGGTTAGATTATGTATCAGAACTTGCTCTGTTGAACGCTAAGGATATTATAAAGATATTAGAGTGGAATAGAATGAATAGTATATCTTTATTTAGATTATCATCTACTATTGTTCCGTGGGGAGACCATATTGATTTAACTCAATTGAAAGATTACAAAGAGATTAAATCGGAGCTAAAGAAAGCAGGTGATTTCGCTAAGTTTTGGAACATGAGAATCAACTCACATCCTGGTCCATTTGTTGTATTGACTTCTCCTAATGAGGAAGTGGTTAAGAACGCAATTGCTGATTTAGAATTGCATGGAAAGATATTCGATATGATGGGATTATCTAAAACAAGATTCAATAATATCAATATTCATTGTAACGGTGTGTATGGAGATAAGCAATCTGCGATGGATAGATTCATCCAAAACTTTAAAAGATTATCACCATCGGTACGCAATCGATTGACGGTGGAGAATGATGATAAGGCATCTATGTATTCAGTTAAAGACCTTATCTATATCCATCAAAATACAGGCATACCTATTGTCTTTGATTACCATCACCATCAATTTTGTACCGGTGATTTATCGGAAGAGCAGGCACTTAAGTTAGCAGCAACAACGTGGCCTGATGGAATTAAGCAAGAGGTTCATTATTCAGAATCAAAAGCATTGCACGAAAACAATCCAAAAGAAAAACCACAAGCTCATTCAATCTATATTAACTCACTACCGAATACCTATGGACTAGATGTGGATGTAATGGTGGAGGCAAAGGGAAAAGAGTTAGCAATATTACCGTTTATTAAAAAATAAAATTACAAATAATATGGATTCAAATACAACATACAAAATTGGATTATTTACAATACTTTTCATAGGATTTATAGCAGTTGGTTTAAGTATGAACCATAGTAAAGTAAACATAACAAAAGCAGAACAGAGTTATTTAGCATCATTACAAAAGCAAGATTCATTAAAAAATTTAGTGGATAGTTTACAAACTGAAATCTTTGTTTTAGAAGATGGGTGTGATTATAAAGAACATCGTTATGAAAATGTTATAGATGAATATGAAATGGGGATGGACTATCTAAAAAAACACCATCCAAATGCATATAGAGATTTCAATAAATTCATCGCTCGAAAATATAAACAGCGATATTAATAGAATATGAAAAACCTAATAATAATAGCACATCCTGATAAGAGAAGTTTCTGTTATAATGGTATCCAAAAGACCATTAATGAAACTCTGAAATCAAATAAGGAAGAAGTGCATACAATTGACCTTTACAAAGAAAATATAACATTTGATTTTGGGAAGGATACAGTAAAGAGATACAAAGATTTAATCACATGGGCTGATAGAATCTATTTTATATCACCTGTATGGTGGTTCAGATGTACTCCTGCATTGGAATCATTCTTTGACCAAATCTTTACACCAGGTTTTGCATATAAGTTTACACCCGTTACAAAAGTCTATGGGTATCCAACACCATTATTGAGTAATAAAAAAGTTAGAACGTATCTTACACATGGAGCACCTGCATTACCTGTATTAACAATGTATCTTAATTCTGTTAAGTTAAGATTAGTGATGGGAGTTTATTCATTTGTATTCGGATGGTTCAAAACTAAGACAAGACAGTTTTGGAGTGTACCATTTGTTTCACATAATGATAGGTTGGTATATTTGGAAAAAGTTAAGGCTGATATTAAAAGTGATTTAAAAGGATAATAAATGAATAAAATCGATTACACTAAAATCTATCAGAAACAAATTATCGAAATGGCTACCGAATCAAAGGAAACTCTAACCGTTCGTAAAGAAATTATCATAGATGATATGAGTGATGAAGATTTGGGCAAATGGATAAGAAAGATGTATAGAGCGAAGTGTGAAGCGGCGGATGAACATATAAAACATATTAAAGGGTTATAGTTATGATTTGTTTTTGTGGAGATAGTTATGTAGCTAATGAAGGTATTGTTAAACCTAATCAATGGCATAAACAATTGGCAAAAAAGATATATGGTGATAGTTTTATGGATAATTATATAAATTTTGCACATGGTTCTAAGTGCAATGACCATATAATAGAAGACCAATTAATAAACGGAGTGTTGAGTATGTACCCACATAACCCATTAGAGTACTTAGTTGTCGGCTTCACATATTGGGAAAGATTTAAGTTATCTAATAGTATATCTTGGACGCCTGCTGAAGGAATATATGGAGATGTGGATAGATTAAAAAAAATTAATAGTAGTGTACTTCAAAATAACAAATTAAGATTGGATACAATTGGGTCTGATGATGAGATTAAGAATTTTTTAAATACATCGGTTAGAAATAGCATGGTACTAAAAGAAGATACTTTTATTAGACGTAAATCAATGATAGTTTCTTTGTTAGATTTTATTAAAAGATTCGGAACTAAACTTTTTTTATACGATAATCATTACACACCTGGAACATCATCGGATGTGTTATTTTATAATGTGGATGATTATTGTGAAAAAATTAATATAACGTTGTATGTAAATAGTGTAAATGAAACAGAATACTCAAATCATTTTTCTATTGAAAGTAATACAATTATTGCCAAAGAATTTTATAAAGAGATAATTAACAAATGAAGACGGACTTAAAGGATAAGGTAGAACAGAAAGAAAAGGAAACTGATATATCTGTATTGATATTATACAATGATGATGTTAATTCATTTGAGCATGTGATAGCGTGTTTAATTGGTATATGTGGTCATTCATCCCATCAGGCGGAACAATGTGCAATGATAGTACATAATAGTGGTAAATGTAAAGTGAAGAGTGGCGGATTAGATGAGATGATTAAAATGGCGGAGAGGCTGATAGATAACGACCTAACCGTTGAAGTAGTATAAAATAAAAAAAAATAATATGGAAGAGCAACAAAAATGGTTTATACCACATGAATTATCAGAGCAAGATGCATTGGGTGTAATGGCTGAAATTGAGAAATACATCGCAGAACATCCAGATGAAGCGGATGATTATTGGTTAGTGGATTATAACGATGAGGATATATTTGCTAAATCATTTCCGAAAGAGGAAGTTGATAAGGCTGCGGCACACTACCAAATTCCAGTTTTTGAAGTAATGATGGATATTATGCGACATCAAAATGGGGTAACTAATAAAACAGAAAATAAATAATATATGGAAATCGTAAGAGAAGAATTGATTGGATTACTGCTAGCAGGTCCTGTAAGTGTAACATTCACAAAGGCAGATGGTACAGATAGAGTAATGAAATGTACAAAGTGGATGGATTTGATACCAGAAGAAAATCATCCTAAGAAAGAATCTACAGGTGATAGTACTCCATCTGATAACATCACCGTATTCGATTTAGAGAAAGGTGGATGGAGAAGCTTTAATATCACAAAGGTAAAAGAGTATTCAGCAGTATAGTATGAACTTCAGAACACGTAAACTAATTAAGTACGAAGACCTTAATGCGAGAGGAACTCTATTTGGCGGGCAGGTATTGAAATGGATTGATGAGGAAGCTGCAATCTTTTGTATATGCCAGTTGGGCACTAGAAGTATAGTTACTAAAGCAATGAGTGAGGTGAACTTCATATCCTCTGCTAAGTTAGGAGATATTATAGAGATGGGATGTGAGTTAGTACAATTTGGTAATACATCGGTAACGATAGCATGTGAAGTGCGGAATAAAGATACAAAGAAAACTATTATCAGAATAGATAAGATAGTATTCGTAGCGGTTGATGAAAATGGAAAACCGACACAACACGGAATAATTAAATAAAACAATATGACATCAAAAGAATTTGTACTTTGGTTAAAAGGATTTTCAGAGGGAGTGCATGAATTTAATATCACTCCAAAACAATGGGATTTATTAAAAGATAAGTTGGCAGAAGTTAGTGATGAACCAATGGGATTTCCATTTGGAGTTCCGAATACTGCACCAAATACACATCCATTCCCAACGTGGCAACACCCACATTATATAGACCCATATAACCCATATAAGATAACTTGCGGTAGTGGTTCATTTGGAACAATATCAACAACACCCAATGTAGGTGGTTCTATTACAATTGCTAATCCACCATTTGGATTCGGAGTAACATCAACCACATACACATATCCAAGTGGTTCGGCGTGGCATTACACAAATGGCGGAAAGGAAAACGAAAAGGGTGAATAAAGTATTAGTGACAGGTGGATGTGGGTTCATTGGTCGTGCTCTAACGAACGAACTCCTCAAAAGGGGTTATGAAGTTGATGTAATAGATAATATCTCAATAGGAAGTGAAGCAGTGATACCTGAGGGGTGTACATTCCTAAGAGGGGATATAAGAGCTATGGATTCAATAGAGGATTATCCATACAAATACATTTTTCACTTAGCTGCGTTGAGTAGAATCCAACCATCATTTAAAAAACCATCTTTAACGCATTCGGTTAATGTAGATGGGACGAGGCAGGTGATAGAGTATGCGGAAAGGAATGGGAGTAAATTAATATTTGCTAGTTCATCCTCTATTCATAAAGGAGGAACAACCTCTCCATACACAATGAGTAAGCTGATGGGGGAGCAATGGTGTAAGTTATACGCATTTAACTATGGATTGAATGTACACATTGCCCGATTGTATAATGTGTATGGGGAAGGTGAATTGGTTAACTCCCACATGGCAGCCGTAATAGGGTTATTCAGAAGAGCAATCTCAAAGGGAGAGCCTATGATAGTGCATGGTAATGGGAAACAAAGAAGAGATTTTACCCATATAGAGGATGCAATAGATGGATTGATTAGAATCGCGGAATACGATAAGGTAAGTTATGAGGTATGGGAATTAGGAACAGGTTCTCACTATAGTATAAACGATGTATTTGATATGTTTCAGAAAAGATTTCCTCAATTAGAAAAGAGGTTCGTAGCGGATGTTGATGGAAACTATAGGGATTCACTATGTACAGATAAGAAAGCGGTGAACATATTAGGATGGCAACCAATAGATAGATTAGCAGAATACATAAATAATTTATAATGATAATAGACATAATAGGATACATTGGAACAATACTAATACTATATTCCTTTACAATAGAGGATATGTTCAAACTAAGAGTAGTTAACTCTATAGGTAGTATAGTATGGATAGTATATGGTATAGGGATAATGGCAGGGCCTACGATATTAGTTAATAGTTGTGTATTGTGTATTCACTCCTATTGGTTCTATAAGCATAGAAAGAAAAAGAATACACATAATAAGGATGAGTATGGATGGTATCCGGATGAGGGTATATGATAACTAACCCAATAGAGAAATCGAAGGGGCGGGGGTTGGGGGTATATCGTTCTCCCTTTGTCCTTCGGCCGGAAAAAATTTTTGGAATAAGATTTATTGATAGTTATGAGCATGAGTACAATATGGGGATTTGGAGACAGTTTCACTTTTGGGCACGGATGTAGGCCCGATGGACCATTACCCGAATACTATAATGAGTATAGAAAGGAGGGGGATGGTGTGTGGTTAGATTTGGTAGCGGATAGAATGGGTATTAAGGCAATCAATATGGGGGAGTGTGGTATCAGTAATCAACTCATATTAGATAAATTGATAGCAAGTTGGAAACGAATTAGGGATGAGGATATAGTAGTAATAGGATATACTCTATGGGGTAGAAAAGAAATCCCATTTGAGGGTAGATGGTTACCACTAATGAGTGTTGTTGAGGATGATGGTAATGTATTGGGTGGAGAGATTCTTACCGATAAAGAGAGGTTAATGTTAGTTCAATACCAACATCGATTTGGGGAAGACATCCTATGGAAGAAAAGGGGTATGGGTATATTTGGATTCGTAATAGATAGATTAAGAGAGAGGGGAGTAAAGGTATTAGAGTGGAGTATAGAAGATAGAGCATCCGCAGGGTGTCAAAGAATAGGCCACCATACCCAATACAAAGATGGACACTTTTCATTCTTAGGGAATAGACAATTTAGTGAATTGGTATATAACCGCCTCAATGGTGTACTAATATGAGTAAATGGGAAAAACGAAACTTAGCACTATGGGTACTAATAACACTCGCCTCCTTACTATCCTTAATTGGGATAAGATAAGTATAGGAGTAGAGAATGCCAACACTATGGAAGCCGAATCATTCTACGCCATAAGGATAGGGAGATTAGGGACGATTATAGTACATAGAGAGATTGATGCCGACCATTGTGTTATAGTGGAGATAAGTGATGAGACGGGTAATAAGGTGAGAGATGTGAGGGTATGGATAGGAAGTGTGGTATTCTCCAATCCCGTAGGTCTCTTAGAACTCTTTATGGATAGATTAACTGAGTGGGGCTGGTTATAGGAGGAAAACACCCACAATCCAATCCAACTCGGCGGACACTAAAAATAATTCAGCAACTGTAAATAGTATAGATAGTATGGAAGAAAGAGAAGATAGTATAAGTAGTGTATATAATCAGTATAGAGAGTATAGTACATATAAAGATAAAATAGATAAGGTACTCAGTATATTAGGTATAGATGAGAATAGAGTAGACCCCTCAATGAATACTACATTAGATGAATTAAGAAAACTATGGAGTACTGATTATACAGATGATATTGATATAGTAGATAGTACTGATAGTATAGATAAGACGTATAGGATAGGTAGTAGTAGTGATGAAACTCCGCAAACCAAAGTACCCCGTCTTACAATAGAAGGATTACATAAGATAGAGGGTAGTTATCAATGGGGTAGGATAACCGATACACTCCATAACTCACAATGTTATATAATCCAATTCCATACACACGATAGACCTAATAACGAATTCGAAGCCACAATCTATAGAAAGCCCGTAGAGTATAGTCGTATAAGGATTGATATAAGAGAGGGTGGTAGGGATAGTGTACAATACCATACCTATAAAGAGGGATTTCGTAATAAGAAGGATTTTGTAAGAGAATTGTTTTCACTAGCCGATGATTACCGATATGGAAAATAAGAAGTGGATTGAGGTACTAATAGGTACGATAGGGTATATAGTAGGGATGAGTTTAGGAGCCTGGTTTTTGGTAAGATTATTGTTATATAAGGGTTAAATAGATAAAGAATATGGAGCAAGGATTAAGTTTTATAGGAGTAGTTCTCTTATGTAGTATAGGGATATGGATGGGTTCATCGGTATGGGTATTGAGTAGTTTTCTAATAGGATGCACTTACTTACTATTTAGGGGTAAGAGCAAAGGATGGAGATGGAATAGATAATTTCGGTATAAATGGCAATGAACAGAAAAATTTACTGCGAGTACCCATAGTGAGCAGAATATATTCCTTTTATACACCTACAAAAGCCATACTACCCAAATGGTGTAAGCGTGTAATATTCTGAATTATACACTTTAGTGGTAATTTCTTATTTCTATAACTTAGGTGAAAAAGTGGAGAAAAGTGGGAGAAAGTGGATATACATACATACTCGCACATAAACAAATTTTTTTACACACGAGGCCCTGTGGAAAACTTGTTCACAAATGTGGATAAATAGGGAGATATACTACGGAGCTGTCAACAAATGTAAACTCCCATAAGCTGCTTTTATGGTAATTTAGAGTTACCTAAACTTTTTAAGGGGAACTAAACATTATCCACCGAGTACAATAAAAGCTGAGAGGAGTACAAAAAGTCTGTTGTATAACCTGTATTATGTTAAATAGGAGTGACAAAACGAAGACGGAATTGTACAAAAAATAAATTACACAAGCGGCTTGACTTTATGGGAATTATTTTGTAACTTTAGGGTTGTGGAGGGCGGGTTAGTATTCTGTATAGTATAGGAGAGGAAACAATAGGGCACCGTTATAAAGATACGAAGAAAGCCTGATATAAACAAGCTTTTTAAAATATATTTTTTATTTTAATTTAATCTACCCAACCACCACCTCTCTTCTTAACCTTAACTCCGAGGTCTACAGGCTTTAAATCCAACTTCTCTACGGCCTTACGGATGTTCTCTGAGCGAGCTTCATCACCCACTCTACCAATCTCTTTGGCACGCTTCAGTTGCTTAGTGGTTAACTTATCCCCAACTGTCTGAGAGAGGAATTGTTTAGTGTGGTACTCACCCAATGGGACGGTAAACTGCTTTAAGTATGCTGCTTTACGGTCCAAATAGGCAAAGAACTCATCTTCCGATAGGGACTTTAACTCCTCTTCGGACAACTCTACAAATTCTTTTTTTTCTTCCATATACTATACTATGCTGTTTTAAATTCAAATGGTACTAAGCCCAAATCCATTAATTGTGATTTAGCTTCCTTAGCCCCACTATTGATTGCCTTCAGAGCGATTTGTTCCTCTATCCATAACTCAGCCTTCTCCGCCGTTACAAACTTCTTAACTACTCCGTTCTTAAGGGTAACTGAGACCATAGAAGGGAATGTGGGTGAAGGTGCTGATTCTACCTTATAGTTTCTGTATTTCTTCATTTATTTGTTTTTAAAAATTGATTCAATAGATGTAGGGGAGTAATCAGGTAACTCCAACCACTTAACTAACTCACATATAGTGATATAACTTAAACTGGTCCAATTGGTTACCGACCTCATCTCTTTCAACATATTACCAATGGTATTTGGGAAAGAGGGCTCGGTGCTTAGTAGATACTCCAGATGATTTGAATTCAGTCGGTAGTATAGTGAATGTTCGTTGTATTTCATATTATTTTTTTAAAAGAAGAATGCGTTCCATATACGATAGACGGGAGCTTCATATCTCTCACCCACTCTATCATTGTTTAACAACCCACCTTGCACCATAGATACATAGGGGGAGGGAGTAACCTCCATAAGACAAGTTCCGTGATACTCATCTACGTGAACCAGCTTAGCTCGGAGAGTAGGAGAGAAGTTTTCTGATACTTCCACACCCACTACTGAGTTTAATTCTATTAACTTACTGTCTGTTCTATTCATAGGTTCATCATTTATATAGTAAAGGTACGGTATAGGCTTGATATATCCAAGCTTTTTAGTGATTATTTTTTATCATCTTTGCCGGTCCACTTAAACCCATACTTCTTATTCATATAGGCTACCCACTCCTTATCACTCTTCTCTTCCATATACTGAGGGTATTGACCTCTGAAGAAGAAATCCTCACCATTTAAACCCTTTAAAAACTCTACATTCTCTTTAACTGTGTTAGTTGCTTTGATTGATTTCATTGTTTATCGTTTTATTGTATAGTAAAGATAGGGTATCGGATTGAGACCACCAAATATTTAACCCACTTTCTTGGTTTTTTCCTACAATTCTTGCTATTAGGGGGTTTGTAGGTGTATATAATCGATTGATTTCCAACACCTTGCGATAGGGCAAGAAGTTTTGTTCCCATGGTCGACAAGTCTAATGCTGTTTAAACCAGTCCCCTATTGGAGAGACTGAGTAACACCGTCTGACCCCGTCTACCCCGCACCCAATGTGGATAACTTGTGGAAAAATAAATCGGATTTTGCTTGACTTTCTCCTCCAAAACCCTTACCTTTATAGGGTGGTAGGGCGGGAGCAGAGAGATAGACCACAGGCCCCTAACCCTCTGACGGTCAATCCCTTATAAGTCGTTGATACTCAGACAGATTATTTTCACGGAAACAGAAAATAATTCAGTAAATGCTTGGATATGTGAGGTCTACACCGTACCTTTACTATGTACTAAAAGAGATACACTATGAACATTTCACAATTATCCTCCCTTTCCCTATCAGAACTACGTGACCTAAACGAAGCTGTAGTTAATATGATTAAGTTTAAACGAGCTACAGAGGCTTCCTATATGAAGAGGGCTCTATCAGTAGGTATGAGAGTTAAAGTAAACCACCCTAAGTTGGCTGGTAGAGAGTTAGTAGTAAATAAGATTAACCGAACTAAGGCCACATTGGGTATAGTAGGTGGATTCGGTTCTTATAACGTTCCTATTACAATGATTGAATTCTAAAATTAAAGATATGAATACGACTGAAGTAACACATTCTTATGTTTACCCTACCGAAGAGATGATGGTAGGTCGTAATAAGGTAATCGCCCAAATAGAGACGGGTGAGTTCGAAGTGTTTAACATCTGTAATGTGATGGATTGGATTTATTCCACATTTGGGGTAGATTACTCCACCGTCTCCTATGAGTGGGAGTGTGATAGATTGAGGGAGTTCTGTAATAACTTCAACCTCTACCTATATGAGAGACCTAGAGAGAGTTTCTTTAAGTGGGAGGGTATAGAAGAAGCCCAAATAGGTGGGTATAAGGGGGTTATTCTTTCCGACTTATCGTAAAAATAATTCCCAAAATGCTTGGATATATGGGCGGAAAGCCCTACCTTTACTATATGAGTTTGAGAAAGATACAATTGGTTTCCCTTATTACCTTCCTTATGTACACCGGACACGAGTGTAGAATGAGGGTTACCCCAATTGAAATCGAACCTACACCTCGTACTGAAATCGTAAATAAACCTTCATAATATGAACAATCCTTTAATTACCCTAAATGAGAACTCGCTGAAAAGTGATGTATTCTATGGTAGTATCCTTATTAATGGTACACACATCTCAGTAAGTAACTTAACCGAATTGGGTAAAGAGTACCGATTCCGATATACTACTAAGGCTAGAGCTGGATTCCCTGTCATTTCTGATGTAGAGTGTAAGGTGGAGGCCCTACCTTCTTATTTAAGTAAGCATACTACTGTAGTAGAGATGGAAAAGATGATTGGTGGAAAGCCTTATTGGTTTCACATCCTAACTACTAAGGGTGGTAAATGGTATAGTATAGATAAGAACCTATTAGAGAGCTTGACAGTAGGAGATATGCATGGGGCTTTCTCTAAGATGATTGACTGGAACATTTGGAAGGCTATGAACACTAAGTTCCATAGCTGTAAATCCTTTGTAATTAACAAATAAGATATGAGTGGAACAACAATAATCGCCCTATGGGTATGGTGGATTTTACTTTTTTTCCCACTTCGTTCCGCCAATAGGCAACTAAGTGCTATGGGGAAGAGGTTAAACTTAATAGAAACGGTCCTCCTATACCTAACACTAACACTAGCTATACCACGCTACTACTACCTATGGGTAAAGGAGATGGTGAGCGGAAACAAAAAATAATTCAGTAACAGACAACAACACTATAGTATATGAGTATAGAGAAGACAACAGTAGGTATAAGAGAGATAGTATATGAGAGTCCACATACACTACCCAACGGAGCAGTAGTAAGTAAGAGTGTACTACCAATAAACCAATTAGGGTTTAACGAATGGGCAGCTCAGTTGGGCGTATCATCATCCTATGTACAGAGAGCAGAATCCAATAGAGGAATGGAACAGATTCTCCAATGGGGGATTAAGGGCTAGGTAGTTATCCACACTTAGGTTTAATGGAGCTGTGGAAAACTTTTTTTTGTGCAGGGGGGCAGGGGTACACTTGCATATTTGGATTGACTTTTACCTCCGTGTGGAAAAATATATATAAACCCACCAATGGGAAAATTTCACTAAAAAAAATTTGGTTATATGGGGGATTTTTATTATCTTCACAAACAATAAGATAAATGAAGTACATTAAGATAGACGGACACGATAAGATTAAGGGGGATATAAGGAATTCCTATGGTGGGGTATTGGGACATTGTGTAACATCCATCAATTGGGAAGGGGCGTATGAGTTCGAATATGTAGTTGGATTGTGGAAAGATGTTATAAAGGTACACTTAATCAAAGAACCAAACCAAAATGGTTCACTACAGATTAAGATAGATGGTAACTATGTACATCATTCACTCAGTTATGGAAACTTAAAGAGGGGAGCTGAAGAGTTCCGATACCAATTATTCTCAGTAATTAACAATTATCTTAAAGGTAAACTATAAACTATATGAAAAGATTAGATATAAAAGGATTTACTTCATTGACTAGTAAATTGGTATCAGATAAATTCAAAATAGATGATATGGATATGTTAGGTGAATCATATATGATACAACTAAGCACATCTCATTACCAATATCGTATGGATATTATTAGAGAAGCTATTGATACCACCTATGGCAGCGGTTATAATAGATACCAAATGTGGTTGTATGATTCTAATAGAAACCACTCATATCCTATGGGGGTAACTACTTATGATTTAAGCAATACACAAATCTTCACTAAGTTTATAGAGAATATATTGGGTATTGCCGACAAAGCGGGGTTTAGTGGTCAAAGTGGAGATTGGAGATTAAAGAAATATAATTTATAATGATAAAAAGATTATTCTCAAAGCGGATAGAGTATCGATTTACCGATATTGTTAATGGTAGAGGAGTTTATCTATATGAATGTAAGGATGGTACACGCTTCCTAGCACATTCAAAATTGGACTCTTTATTTTTTTATGTTAATCTATAACCTATGCTAACAATTAAGGGATACCAAAAACTTTTACAAACGGAGTTCTTAGATAGGAGATACCATATTCAACAAGTGAGTGAGTACGATAAGTTCTACGATATACAAATTGTTAGTGAAAAGGGATTCTCTTGCCTTATTGGGGTACGAAGGGAATCTATAAGGGATTGGAATGGAATACCCGTCTATGATATTCTATTGAATGGTAAGGATATAAAGGTATCGATAACTGCGGGTTACATTTCGGATAAGGACAATATGATAGTACAATTAGAAGGTATATTAAGAGATTATCCATTTTAGTATGATAACGATTAAGAATTATAAATTAGGAGAGGGTAAGGTTTTCTTAGCATGGAGATTGGATTCCGTAGTAGAGACGAATCAAAGTTATGGATTTCTTTGGACGGATAGAACTGGCCACCAATACCAAATACACTTAGGTAGAAGGTTTGAAAACGCTAAGGGTGAGTTACCGATGATGATGTTTACTACTACACCTGGAACACAACCTCTTTGGAGTGGAGTGGTTAATCGTTCCGTATTAGAGCTGCATTGGGAGTGGTTAGATAAAATGATTAGGGTAATGAATGCGAATAAACCATATAGATAATGATAACGATTAAGGGTTATGGGAAGTGGATTGATTTTGTTTACTCTATTAAGGGTAGATTGGTTAAGTGTGTAGAAGCATCGGAGTTGGATAATTGGTACTTCTTTAGATGGGAAGGTGAATCGGGTTGGAACTATCCTATGTTTGAAGTATCACTACGGAGAATACCACACGGCGAGGGAATCGATGGTAAGGGGATATACTACTTACAATCCCAATGCATCAAATCCCCTATGATAAACGGTGGTGAATCCTATGTACTCTTAAACGATAGTGAGTTAAGGGATATGATGGTAGTAGAGAAGAAGATATTAGAAGTATTGGTAAATAGTTGCGGGTAAATCAACAATGGTTATGGTATTACATATACAGAATATAAAAGATAAACTAATGGGATTACACGATGTAGGATTCCGTTCCTCTCAGTACCCTCAGAGTATTGAGTTTTTATGGGTAGATGAACATATAGAGGGAGTGGATTCTCAGTATCGTATTGGTTTTAACTATGGGGGTACTGAATACTCTACTTACTTACACCGCTATCCGCAAACCCCTAATCATTATCGTATGGGTTGCTATGGTCCGAATATGCGGGAGTATCGTCTTCAATTCCAATGGGTTGATTTTCTTTCACCTGGTCGTTTTATTCTTTCACTTATCCGCCAAATAGATGCTAACAATAACTAATTACAACAAAGACCTCCATACCGGCGTTTTATACGGATGGGATTTAGAGGTGGCGTTCGAAGGGGCGGATTATTATGTATTCGAATTCCACGAAAGGATTGGAGATTCCCTACCCGTAACTTGCCGAATAGAGAGGGTAGCATCGTTTGGTGGGATGTATAAGTTTGATATTTTTCAAATCGGTGGGAGTTGGAAAGGTTCTTATATGTTAGAGCCAAAGCATATCCAACATTCGGTACTACTTTATGAATTGGTTGAAAATGTAATAAGTGAATATAGCTAATGTTAACGATACAAAACTATAAGAAGTTGGTCGGATTCAACATTCAAAGTGGTGGGTTTCATATCCATATCAATGATGTAACGGAGCGGGAAGACTACTATCACTTTATGATGGAGTTGAAGGAGAGTGGTGAGATTAAGGATTATATTGCTCTAATGTTATTGAGGGAAACTCATACCGATAGTATAGATGGGCGGTGGTATAGATTAGAGCGGGTACATAATCCTAATGGAAGACATGACCCTTTGCAGATTTTGTATAGTGAAATGGAGTTGATTTTCATATTTGGTGAGTTAGTGTGTAGGTATGCGAGAAATGTATGGGAAATCTAATGTATCAAAAAATCTTAGGTGGACGGTTTTTAGGACCGGTGGAGAATATAAACGACTGAATATATGAATGGATTATTAACAATACGGAATAAAGATAAGATTGTCCAACGAACTATCGGTTTGGATTTTATGATTGGTAATATGGTCACCGACCGTGCTTTCTATCGTATCTTTCTAAATGATATGTTGGGTTCTCACAAAAGAGATTTAAAACTACATAGGTATCCCAATCGTACCAAAGTGGGAATGTATAAATTAGAATACGGCTCCACATACGTTCTATTATCTAAACCACAAATATCGGATATGGATTCATTTTGTTCCGCCATTGAAAACTTAATATACTAATATGAATGAAAAACAAGTAATGGAATGGTTGAAGTTAAATAAGCCCGATGTTTATTATCTAGCCATATCATCAACCAATTTAGTAAAAAACGGAAACGTAAGAGACTTAGGTAAATTGTATGCCGAAGCGAATGAATATATCCAACTAGATTGGGTTAATGAGAATACAAATTTACGAGTTATAAAAAGAGATGAGTTTGATAATAGCGGAACTGCCGATGGTTGGGATTTAATTACATCAGATGGTGTACTGAAAATTCAATCTAAGTTAAGGTTCGGTGGATTTCATATAGAACAAACAAGAAGGAATACAACTAATAATGCTCTTAACAATAGAGCGAACTCTGGCTATATTAGATATGCGGTTGGTGAAGCGGATGTTTATCTATTTAGTAAACCAAAATCATTAGAACAATATACCGATATTAAAAGTTGGGATATTATAGCGATACCGGAAAAAGAACTCATTGATTTAAATTGTCCTGGTTTTTTATATAGAAGTGTTCCTAAAAAAATATGGACTAAATGGATTGGTAAAACTAAGGATGTATTGGAACAAACTCATAACTTTAAACAAGTTGAGATTAAAAACTTAATATATTAATTATGCCGCATATACCTATCCCACCAAAACCAAATGGATTTTTAGCTGGTGTTGTATCAAACACAAGTGGAACTATAAACATCAACCAACCGAATTCAAATGTTGCGCAACAAATCAAAGATGTTGCCGAACAACAGGCTCGTATGGTATTAGATGAATGGATGAAGCAACATAAAGACCTATTCGATTCAAAAGAAAGGAAGTTAAAAATTCAAAATGTCCATAAACTAATTGGGATGGATTATGACGGGAGATTAAAAGTGATGGGAATTAAAGAGTGGGATACCTATTACGAATTTACTTTGGATACCAATTTATTCAATCAGCCGGAAACTATCTTACTACATAGAAGGCAAACCGATAGTGGGCATTATATAATGGAATACAAATCAAAAACACTTTGGTTAAATGTGGATGAGATTGATTCATTGGATAAAATTATCGTTTGTATGCAAACCATTTGATTATCAACGACTTATAACTCATTGATTCTCAATAAAAAATTTTGAAAATAATTGATAAAAGACTTGCCAGTTTGTCAGAATTTCGTATCTTTACTATGTAATCAAAAGATAAACAAAATGAGTAGATGTATTAAAGCCTATGTTGATGTAGTAATGATGGAAGAACCTTCATTATTCGAAATCCTTTCAAATTATTTCCGTAACCTTTTAAACATTAAGTAATATGAGTAAGGTAAAAAAACTAATCGAATTTTTAGAGTATGAAGCCCATTCGCTTTCCGCAACGGAGTTTTGTATTATGTTAGATAAGAAAGATATTCCCTGGTGTTGGGATGAATGTGAAAACCTTTTAGATTACAATGAAGGTAGATGTGTAATCGAAGTCATTGAATTAGGTAAGATGTATTGGTTCGAAGATGGTGAGTTTGTTGAAGAAATCGAAATTGTTAATCAATAAAATATAAACTATGAATTTACACGAAACGGTTATGGGACAGAGGTTAATTCAAGGTACTTTGCCTGATATTGCTCACCAATTAAAAAGAATTGCGGATTCATTAGAGAAGTTAACTGAATCTAAATCGGTTTCCTTTGGTATCGATGAAGAGATTTCCGAAGAAGATGATTGGTTAGAAAACAGATTGAATGAATATGATAATACATACGATGATTTACCCAAATCAATGAGTAATGGAACGGCTCAATCAGTTTTGAATTATGTTCAGAGTAAAGGTTCGGTAACTCATAAAGAGATGCAGGAATATTATAAATCTTTGAATGGTTCTAATACCTTTGCTTATTGTTTGAAAAACTTATTGATTCCATATAAGAATCGTAAAACTCAAAGATACTTAATTAAAAATGATAGTGGTAAGTATGTGGTTAGATTGGCTAACCCATCTAATTGGATTGTAAAAGAATATTAATATAGATAGATATGATAAATTGGTTAAAAGAAAAAATTAATCCCTCGTACAAGCCCAACAATAAGGAAAAACTTATTTTGGATGTGATAGATAATATGTGTAATCAAAATGATACAGATATTAAGATGGCTCCCCTTAGTGGTAGATACTACTTAGTGAATAAGAGAAAAGAGTATTGGATAAAGATATATGATAATGGGATAACCATCACAAATCATAAGTTCACATTTTCCCACTATGGAATCCAAGCATTTCAAGACCTTATCATTCGTAAGGTAGAAGCGGCTATTGAAAAGAGTAGAGATGAGTTTGAGGAAGCAATATTCCAAAATGAGGTGGAACTATTGGAGAACATCATTACCAATATTAAAAATAAATAATATGAAAACAATATCAACTATTGCATTAGTACTATCAATTGGATTACTCTTTTACGCTACATATCGAATACTAAAAGGGTTTAAGGATGATATATCTTTTATTAAAGGAGATAAAAATAAATAATATTTATTGTTATGGATAAGAGTCAATTAGAAGAGGAGTTGGATGAAGTTGTAAAGATGTGTAGAGATAAAGGATTAGACCAATTCGAAGCATTTAAAGTTGCGTTATTCTATTCTATGCAACGACATGGTATGGGAGAGTTCGATGATGTTGAACCCCTATGGGAAGAAACAACTGCGATGGCAACAAAGATTGGGTTTGAATCTAAGTTCGGAGAAATCTGCTTGAACTAAATTTGTTAATACCAAATTTTTTTCGTATCTTTACGAACTATGAATTTATTTAAAGGATTTTTCTTCGGAGTGTTAGGTCAGATATTTTCTTTCCTACAATTACAAGGTAGTGTAAAGTTTGGATGGTATGAGAAATATCCTGCTATAATACTATTGAGTTCTATTCCCGCTGCGTGGTTTTACATTAAATCAGTAGAGGGATTGGTACATCATTTTGATGGTCAATTATGGCCTTCACGATTGATTGGGTTTGGGATTGGTATCGTTGTGTTTGTAACAATGAGTCTTATTTTATTTAAAGAACCACTTACTCCTAAAACATTAATTTGTTTGGGATTGGCGGCAACAATATTAGGAATTCAAATATTATGGAAATAATAAAAAAGATATGGGGGTGGATTCGTTCCCGTTTTGTTAAAGATGAAATAATTACAATCATCGTAACTAATAAAGAAGGTGTGGACGAATTATGGGTTTATAAAAATGGCAAAAGAATAAAATAATGAAACAACAGGCAAAGGGTAAACTTATAAAATCCGATAAAGTATTGGAAATAATGGAAGGGGTTGGAGTTGTTATGAGAATAATGGCGTTCGGATTACTTTCTGTTATGGGTAAGAATACACCTTTCCTTTGGATGTGGATTTGGAATACTGCCGATGCATTAATATTAACTTATTGTGCGTGGGAAAGAGATAATAGACCTTATATCATACTCAATATATTTTGGTTAATAGTAGGTGTGATAGGAATATATAATTCTATTTAATGAAACGAATTGGCGATATACTAACATCTTTATTACTTCTCCCAATTTTGTTCCTCGCGACATTATGTGTGGGAATTTATTTTGCATTAAGATTTCCATTTTGGTATATCAATAATAAATTAAGAAAATGAATATCAAAATCAAAGGTTGGGAAAAGATAAGTGGGATTGGATATAAAGGATATACAATTGTTAATCCAATACACAATGCGTATGAAACAAAGTATATGGCAACTGTATTGGATTTAAACCAATCACAAAAACCAAAGTGGGAATTAAATGTATTAGGGCCTGGTCATAAATGGAAAGCAGTTACGGATACTAACTTTCATATATTATTATGGGATGAAGATAGGTTTAGTGCCCGTAAAGAAGTTAGCAAAGATATGATTTCATCTGTATCTTCTTTCCGACAAATATTCGAAACTTTAGTTGATGAAGTATTAGATGTGAGAAGAAAGAATAGTTTATTCACTAATGTAACAAAAAGAGTAAACGGAGGAGCTTCAATTGGTGTATCAGTTGCCAATGTAAGTAGTAGTGGAACATTGAGTATATATGATTCATCAACGGGAACATCAATAGATTTGCTTGATACAATAAAAACACTTCAAAAACAAATTGAAGATTTAAAATCACAACAAAATGGTATTAAATAAACAATTAGTTGAATTTAATGGAGAATTATATTGGGTATATCGTAAGGTAAGAGTAGAGCAAGTATCTAATCCAAATTCATTGAAAGATTTTTGGATGTGTGATATTACATTGAAACAACAAGATTGGTTATGGTTCTGTAGACACATTCCTCAAGCATTAATCGAAAGCTAAAATGATAATCAATATTTTACCGGATGAGTTAGAGCCGGAATTTGTGGATAGTTGGAAGATGGGATTTATAACACAGCCATCTATTGATTATGCGGATAATGCAATTTGGGCAATCTTTGAGGGTAAGCAAGTTATTATATTTAGATTTAAAAAGTATGGGTTCATCAATGATAACCGATATAACAAATATTATATATCAGCAGGAAGGGCTGGTATAACAATTAGAATTGAACCACAATAAAGTTATGCGAAAACAGAAGGCACAAATACAAAAAATAATTAAGGAATGGAAAGATGCCTCACCTAGAGAAGTTTGGGAAGGTGCAAGAGATAATTTTATATTTGGATTTTTAGGTGCTACATTAGTAGTATTCATTGCTACCAGAACTGATATAGCAGTATTATTAGGTTATATTACATATTATACATTTATGGGTAGAATAGTAAACAGACCCAAATATGTAACTGATTTTGGAAAATTAATAGTATTCCCATTTCCATCTGCGATGGGAGCATTTGTAGGATACAAACTATCTTATATATTATTAGAAATGATAAATAAATTTAATTAAATGGAGCATCCTTTTTATTGGGTACTAACAATTGCACTAATAGTAAATGGTATAAATTGGTATTATATGATTTTCGTGCAAAGAAAACACATACAGCATCTAAGAGATATTGCAAATAAAAAGAAAGCAAAATTAGCAAAATAGTATGAAAGGATATTACGCAATATATGAGTGTTCTCAAAACCAATGGTTGTATAATGGAATTATGTGGGTAAATGATAGGGATTACTATACACAGACCATTGGAACAAAGCATGCTATCCAAACTAGCCAAAGTTACAACTATAATCCAAACCTACCACAGATAGAAGTAGTAGATACTCAAAGTATATCTGTAATAACAGATGGTGGAAAAAATATTGACCCAACCCAAATAATGAAATTTGAAACGATGTTGGAAGCTGAGCAATATTTAATAGCAACATTTTCATCTCATTCTGGACAATTTTATTCAATAAGAAAGATATATTTTTAAATGAGAGAGTGTGGTGAATGTGGTAGATGTTGCGATGGTAGATTCAAAGCGGATATATTAGGAGTTCCAATGGGTAATGGTATCAAATGTACATACTATGATACTAAATGTGGATGTACTATATATGAAAATAGACCTGAACATCCCTGTCGTTCATACAATTGTGCTTGGTTATTAGATGAAACTATACCAGATTGGATGAAGCCATCTCTATCAAACGTAGTTATAACCCACCAAATACACCCAACGGATGATTCACTTTCATATTATAATGTGATGGAACATACCAAAAAAATGGATTCGGTTGTTTTAAATTGGGTATTTAGGTGGGCATTAGCAAATGGTAAGAATATAATATATGAAGTTGAAGGAAAGCTATATACTATTGGAAATCAAAAGTTTTTAGAGACGATAGAAAAAATTGTTTAAAAAGAAAGGGAAGTAATTAAACTTCCCTTTTTCTTTTGAATACCTTGTGATTATCGTAACTAATTAGAATTTTGTTCCACAATGTGGGCAAAATTTATGTGTATCTTTTTTTCTTTTCGAACCACACTCTCCGCAATATAGAACACCTAATTCTTCTTTGTGGTATTGTTTGTGTGATGTAGGTAGAATTCTCCATGCTACATTATAAAATGAGTACGAATAGAAAGTTCTATTAGATGATGTAAATTGTTGGTCAGATACATTCCCCTTTTCAGTTATACCTGTTTCTATTTTGTTAGATAGGTTTCTGATGTTTGGGCCAGCAATTGTATTTGATGTAGCTGATGTTAAACTGGCATTGTAGAATGTGTTTGTTGTTGTAGTTCCACTAATTCCTAATGCATTGGTAGTATATGTAACACCACCCCAATTTCCACTATTGTTTACCGTAAGTGTACCATATCCACTACCATATATTGGTCTATTTGAGAACGATTGCTCTTCATTAAAGAATTGAATCTCTACATAACCATTATTTTGTATAGCACCCAATTCAACAGCTTCTTTTCCAACTTCGTATGTTCTAAATACGAATTTGTTGTTTGAATCTAAAAATCTTTCTAAGAATACTCTTTCACCTGGTCGTAATACGATACCACCTCCAGATAAGAATTCCTCATCGATTTTGATTTTAGCAAGAATGTGTTTTGGGGTTGGGTTGAATAATTCGATTTGGTATTCATCTCCATCATTTAGGTAGATTTGACCTTCGAATTGTTTTACTCTTTGCTTTCTCTTTGTGATAAAAGCCTGCGGGTTTGACGGACTCCCGTTTGTCCATACTGATTGTTTCATTTTCCTTATATTTTTGTTTGTATTTAAAACTCCATTCGTTGGTATTTCTCCAACTCAACCGCCTCATTGGACGGTGGAGGTTTAACCACAAGGTTTCGATTATATATATTACCCATTTCCGAAAAAAGTTAATATTTATGTATATAAGAAAAATATTATGAGATTAAGAGATATTGTATCAAATGTGGTTTCTATACCAGTTATAAATACACAACCATCTAAGGTTGCTCCAATTACGGAAGCTAAGAAATTAGAGTTCTTCAAAGCTAATTTTATAGTAACTTCACCTAAATCAGATACCATCCTATTATTACCCGCTACTATAGGTGATTTAGCGAAGGTAGAAAAGTATAGTGTGAATGAGGTATATAATGAAATTATCAAATACGTTAAGAAGAAGACAGGTTTGGATTTTTATGCGAGACATAAGCAGGGTTCATATCAGTTCACAATTGAGTTGGATTATGACTCATTAATAGCAAAATTATAATATGATAAAGTTAAAAAATATATTATCCGAAGATTGTTGGGCAGGGTATAAGCAAATAGGAATGAAAGATAAGGGAGGAAGACAAGTTCCTAACTGTGTTCCTGTTAGTGAAGATATAGATGATGATTATGATGAGTTGGATGTTGAAGATGAAGATGAAGAGGATTTTATTAATTTCTTAAAAGGATATACTACGGAGATAAACGAAGCAGAATATCAGGGTAGAGAAGTAAAGTTGGGTAAACCAATGCAAGGTGATGTTAAGAAGTTTAAGGTATATGTAAAGAATCCAAAGACAGGTAAAGTTATTAAAGTAAACTTTGGACACGGTGGTACTTCAGCGGCTTCAGCAGGTGAAGAAACAATGAGAATAAGAAAATCGAATCCAGATGCTAGAAAAGCATTTAGAGCTAGACATAATTGTGATACACCAGGACCTCGTACAAAAGCAAGATATTGGAGTTGCAAAAAATGGTAATATGATAAGATTAAAAGATTTACTTACGGAAAAAGAAAATTATTTTGAGATACCAAAAAATACTTGGACTCCAATTCTACGTTCCGAACTACCTCGTTTTAAGAGAATAATATATGATTTGATTGCAACTGCTTACGGTCCAATTGGTGGACACTCTAATGTGAAAGATAAAGAAGACCTTCCTGATGAGGGTGATTTCTTTGATGTAATAGATGTAGATGGTGATGATGAGATAGATGCGGCTACAATAGCTAAGTATAAACCAGCTGGAAAGAAGTTTGTTGCATTAGGGCACGATGGTACTTCGGCAGGTAAATCGGCAGCTGTAAATCATCAAGTGGATAAGTTAAAGAAGGGTGGATACTATGTAGAAGTTTCCGGTAAGATGAGAGATATATTCTTAGCTAAAGGATTAGCACCTGTTACCGATGAGGATACGGTTCGTAGAGCATTAAAAGGAAAGGAACTTAAGTGGAACGGAGATGGTTCATACGATAGAAAAATCGGTGGAGCTATGCATACTAAAATGATGTTTGGAAAGCCAAAATGATAAGATTAACTGAAATATTAAATGAGTTAGAGATACCATCTAATAAGTGGGTAGATTTAGATTTAAAATCCATAGATGATATGGGTATAGAAGAGATATGGGATATGTATAAAACTACCTACTTAAATGCAGGTATGGATTTATCAGCTAATTCTGCTTCCGAACTCCAATCGAAATACAAAGCAACTGCATTAAAAGATGTGGATTCCGACAATAAACCAGATGCTTTTATCATATACAAACCAACTAGATTTGGTAATAAGATTGCTCTATTAGGTACTAACAATAAAAAGGCTGCAAAATCAGATTTAGTTAAAAAGGTTATCCAATTGTGTAACACAAGCGGATGGTTCATTGAGGCTAGTTTGAAGATGGAGGATATTATGAAATCATCAGGAGCTCCTGTTGTTAGGGATGAGAAAAAGATATTGGATATATTGGGGAGTGATAAAAATCCTGAATTCATAGGAGATGGCTATTATACTCGTAAACTATCTAAGGTTAATAAACGAATTGTAAAGAGAATATACGGAAAACCGAGATAAATTAATATTTATACCTATGAGATTAAAGAATATATTAAATGAAGCTACTACATCCGATATAATAAAGGATTTGGACAAGGTAAAAAATGATTTACTTAAGAAGGTAGATGTATTAGTTGCTAAAAAGAAAAAACTTTATTCGGATGTTGATATTGAATCTCCAATGAGTGCTGATGAAAAGCAGTTGGATAAGGATATACAATCTATATTTTCACAAATCCAACAAATAATTCAACAAAAAAGAAAAATAAAAGAATCAGTAAACGAAGCCTCAATGCCACCTGTAAGAAAGGTTGTAAATGCTATTTTGAAAAAGCATGGTATAGTTCCAATGAAAACTACATCTACTTCCGTAAAAGGATTCCACAATATTCAAAGAGGTGGATACCGATATGAAGGTAATTATTTTCTTGGTTTTTATGGTGTAACACAAGATATTATAGATAAAGTAGGGGCTGAAATGAAAGCAGCGGGTGTTAAAGATGTTGATGTAAGAAAAGGTATTATTAGTGCTGATTTTACAATAAATGGATTAAAAGAATCGGTAAACGAAGGTTTATATTTTGTAGGATATAATAAAGGTAGAGGACAAGGTACAGGAGTTTTTAAAGATTCATATTCATCATATAAAGATGCTAAGAAAGCAGTAGAAAAAATTGAAAAAGAAAGAGGTGGTTCATATAATCAAATTGCTTATTATGTAGCTGATAAGGATGGCAAATTTGTAAGAGAATCAGTAAACGAAGAAGATAATAAATCACCAGAAGAAATCCTAAGAGGTTTGAAGGAAATGGCAATGGGTGATTTGGAAAGAATTGAAGATTATGCTGAAATGATTTCCGATAGAATGAAAGAAGGACAAGAATTATCTTCTTGGATGTATTCTCAAATCACATTAGCAGTAGACCAATTAAATTCCGTACACGACGCAATGGATGGTAAAGATGGTGTTAAAGAATCAGTAAACGAAGAAAAAGTTTATATTGATTATCTGAATAAAGCAAAGGGATTCAAACAAGATAGAATCAAATTTAATTCGTATGATGAAGCCGTAAAATGGGCAAGAAAGAATTTTGATAAGTTTAGTCCAGATATGATTAAGTACGAATCAGTAAACGAAGGTAGGGGAGTTAAAGCTATCCAATCTGATTTTAATAAAACTGTAGCTGCAATAGAAACCGAATTGCTACACTATAAAAAAACAAAGGGTACACCACAAGAAAAGAAACACGTGGATAACCTTAAGAAACTACATCCTATTAAAAAGAAATTGGAAGCGGAGTTAGAGAGTGCGGTAAGTGGATTATACAGAGATGCCGAACTTAAAATAGAGGATTAACACATATAAAATATTATAATACATAACCCATTGATTTTCAATGGGTTTTTTGTTTTGCGTAACTCGTTGATAATCAATCAAGAATTTTTGAAAATATTTGGATAAAAGCTTGCCAGTTCCAGCCTTTTTCGTATCTTTACTATGTAATCAAAAGATAAGATATGTACAACGAATCAATTTCAATTTTAGAAGCCATCATCATTGGTGGAGTTTCAATTATTGGGTATGTGTTGGGTAAGACGGTTTATGAACATTATTTTAAAAAATAATTGAAAAATAATTCCGAAAATGCTTGGATATATGAGCGGAATTACTTACCTTTACTATGTAATAAAAAATGAGAGATATGAAAGCTAATAAAAACAAAATGAAATTTAATTATGCGGGGATGACTTTTGAAGTTCCTGCTGAGTGTTTAAGAACTACTGATTATTGGGGTAAACCTTTGGAAACTCCTTATATCAACATCGGTAGAAAGGAAGTTGCCTCTATGAGTAAGGCCTTTGTTAAAAAGAACTATCCTAACCTTATGGTATGGGGTTCATCTGAGACTTTCGCAAATGGTAACTCCGTTTCGGTTTACGTTTGTAACTCAAATGGTTCAGATTTGGATATTGAATCTAAAGAGTGGAAAGAGATTGCCGGTTTCGTTCATTCCCTTTCCGGTGGTAAGTACAATGGCTGGGAAGAAATCTATGAGTATGGAGATGGGTTCGTAACTGAAAATGGTACAAAGATTGAGAGTTGGGCTAAGTATGTTCATTGTAACAACGCCGCTCCACATGGTACTTGGCCTTCAGCGATTAAATGTTTGAAAGGTTTGATTGCGGGTGAATATGTATTCGGACCTCTTTCAATTGAGAAAGCAATTGAGAAAGCTAAGGGGTATGGTTATTCAGAAAGTAATATTACTAAGGCTTTAGGATTAATTTAAAAAAAATATTCAAAAAGACTTGGTAGATTGAAATAATTTTCGTATCTTTACGAAGTAAAAGAAAGGGATAAAATCAGAGAGACCCCTATTATAAAGTTCTCTTAAAACAAAAACCTCCATCAGTAGGGTATAATCAAACTGAAACAATTATTATGGCTAAGAAGTCAAAAGCAACAATGTACGAGACAGTATCTTCTAACATCCAAAAGATTACAACTCCATCTGGAACTGTAAACTACAGAGTAAGAGTTGGATACAATGGTGAAGTATTATCTCAATACGCTAGTTCTTTGAAGAAGGCTAAAGCGGTGAGAGCTGAATTAATGGCATAATCCATTTAAGTTCTCATACTTATTACTAAGAAGGGGTTACTTCTGGTTTCCCCTTCTTTTACTACAAAACTTATAAACAGTTATATAAATTTAATCAAAACAAACAAAAAAAAAGAAAAAAACAAATGAAAAAAGTAATCGCAATTTTCGCAATCGCAGCTTTGACTGCATGTGGTGGTAAAGGTACATCAACAGAAGCAACTACAGATTCAACTGCAGTAGCTGTGGATTCAACTGCAACTACAACTGATTCTACATCAGTAGCAGCTGATACTACTGCAACTAAGTAATCATTTAGATAATAAAGGTTACAGAGTAGGGTTACATCCTCCATCTCTCTTTTACTCTTTTATTACAACTAAAGTACCCTACACAATAAGGATGGCAACGAGGAGGCCATCCTTTTTTATTTTCTAAAGAAATCAGTTATGGAAGCAACTATAGAAACTATTTATACGAAACCACCTAAGATGAAAATCTATCTCAAAACACTAATAAAGGATATTGGTAGAAGGGAAACTAATAGAATTGCTTCTATGGTGTTTAATTGGTGTAAAAAGAATATGGGTGTTAATAATAGGAAAGGGTATAAGCCTGTATTCTATTTGTCCGCGAGTATAGATGATGGACAACTTTGTGGTGATTATGATGAAATAGACAACGAAATTTGTATATATTATAAAAACCTAATAGATGTTAGGGAGTTAATAGATACAATGATACACGAATGGACTCATCAACTACAACCTTGTCGTACCAAATACAATAAGTTTAAAGGTTCATATAAGAAGCATCCGTTTGAAGTGGAGGCTTATGCATCGGAAAAAATCTACAATTCCAAATGCTGGAACGATATTAAGGGTAAGGTAAATCGTTCATAATCAATGAGTTATAACTCGTTGATAATCAATAAAAAATTTTTCAATATTTTCGAAAATAATTGGTAAATTGCTTGGATATATGGTATCCATTTAGTACCTTTACTATGTACTAAAAGAGATACACTATGAGTTTACCTTTCAATTTGAATTCCGTTTATGAAACCTCTAAATTAGTGGAGGGTTGGTCATCAATTGCAAGTGCTTTCCCTGTTGTTGGGAAATTTACCGGAAGGGTTATCACCTATTCCGATGCAGTATTTAACTCCTTAGATGATGTTGCTTCCGATTATTCGGATTGGCCGGAAGACCAGGGGTTTGGTAGTTCAGATATGACTTATGCTCGTAAGAACTTCATTGATTCAATGATTACTTACGCTAACCTTAATGGTTATTATATGACCGATTTCAAACCTTACTTAAAAGTGGTTGAGTATTCGGAGTATGAGAAAGAAGAATATGATTTACGAAGAGAGCAAGGTCTTTAATAAAATATAAAATATGAAAGTTACTAAAACTAGCCAATTAACAGGCATTGAACACACAATGGAGATTGATGTTGACCAATATCAATTGATAAGGATTAAAAATCGTCCCCATTCAAATGAGTTGATTCAAAATATCGTTCCCCATTTATCTATGGCAGATAGAGAGTTCCTTATGACGGGTATTACGAATGAGGAATGGATTCGAGCATTTGGAGAAATTGATTAAAAACACAATAAAATATTTGGTGGTCTCACCGATATTTTGTATATTTGTTATGTAATAAAAATTAAATATAAAACTTAAAATTTAAAATTATGGGATGTTTCAGTTTCATTTGTAAAGAGAGTGGTTTGCCAGTTGCTTCATCTTCGTTTAGTGGAGATGCTTGTAGAATGTACCTATTGAAAGATGGTAAAGTAATTGAAGAAATGCGTGGGCATTATGATTCTTATGGTAGAGTGTTCAAAGATTCTACTTATGAAGATTCGTTTGAGTGGAATTTAGAATGGGGTAAGGTATGTGATTTGATGTTTACTAAGAATGAAGGTGATGGAATCGCCGTTATCTTAGAGCAATATTTCACCGGTAACATTCCAACGACTAGAAGTGAAAGTGACCCGAATCAAGGTTGGGGTAATAAAAATGGTGGTCGTAAAAAGATTAAAGAACCTATTCACATTGTTTACTAAAATGAAAAAGTATATCAAAGACCCATCCTTTTGGGCACTAATAGGTTTGATTACTACATTAATTTATATCATTAAAAAATAAAATTTAAAACTATGGGATTAGACATGTATTTAAACAAAAAAACTTATGTTCAGTATTGGGAACACAATCGACCTGAAGAACAATATAGTGTAGAGGTAACCAAAGGTGGTAAACCTACAAACATTAACCCTAAAAAGGTTAAGTATATTATTGAAGAAGCAGGTTATTGGCGGAAGCAAAATCAAATCCATCGTTGGTTCGTTGAGAATATTCAAAACGGTGAAGATAATTGCGGTGAGTACTATGTGAGTACAGAGGATTTACAAACCTTATTAGAATTGTGCGAGAAGGTTAAGAATGACCACTCATTGGCAGATTCGTTATTACCATCGGCTAGTGGTTTCTTCTTTGGTGGAACTGAATACGATGAATGGTATTTCGATGGTATTGATAATACGATTGAAATTCTTAAAGAAGCATTAGGAGATGAAAGAGGTGAGTACTATTATTCATCAAGTTGGTAACCCTTAAATAATAAGTTATGAAAATGTATAAAGTATATCTTAAGGGTGATAAACCCTGCACAGATTTGTTTGACACGCCTACACAGGCATTAAAGAAGTTTGGTGCGGCTAATATAGCTAAATTAGAAGAAGTGTATTCTAAAGCTATCATATCTAAAAAACCTATTTCAACCGAAGTGGTGTTAGAGATTAGTGCAAGAAGTTTAGAGGATTTAGAAACATCTAAAGAAGCAGGATACACCGTTACTTACAATAAACCTGCTGATGATAAGATATTCGAAGGTATGATGATGATTGAAACATCCGAAGAATATGTTTTAGAGGCAACGATGGGTGAGATTGTTAAGTATGATAAACTAATCCACTCAGAATGGAAAGGGCCTGGTTATCGACCAGAAAAGGAATGGGAATACGCTATATACCATCGGAACGCTAATATTATTACTCGCAAAGAGGCCTTAGAAAAGTATGGTAAGTTTGCGGGAGTTCAAGGTGGAATTGGTTACATAAATAAAACAAAATAAAAATGAAAAAATTTAACATAAGTGAAATTCTTATAGTAGTGGTATGTGTAGTTTGTATATTCGTAAGTGAATACATCTACTTAGTTCAGGGTAATGCATTGAAGGCAATCTTTATTGGATTATGGCCTCCAACAATATTGGGATTAATTAATTTTATAAACATAAAACGAAAGTAAATGGAAAATTTAGATATAATAATTCTAACATCTATTGTTTCAACTCTGTTTATCGTATTTGGTGTTCTAATGTATAAAGAGTTTTCCGATATGGAAAAGAATGGTTACAAATATGACCCAAATGCTAAGAAGTATGGTAGAGATGCATTGTTTGATATAATGGCTAGATTATTTGAAGATGAAGCTCCTAAAGAGGAAAAGAAAAAAATCTATAAAGCAATGTATCGAACAATCTCCGATATGGAATCCGATGGGATATATTTTCCGGAAGAAGTAAAAGAAAAGCTAGAAGAGTATAGGGAAGAACTACATTGTGAATATAGTGGGTTACCTTCACCAAAGGCGTATGATTTGAAAACAATTAAAAATAAAATAAATGGATAAACTAAAAAAGTACAAAACACAAATTTTTAATATCATTACGATATTTCTAATTTTAGAATTCGCAATTTACCCAGGTCTTACAACCGCTAATACATTCGCTAATATATTGGCGGGTATTGGATTACTATTATTAGTTGCATGGGGAGGATTAGCTTTATATCACTATGTTAGAAGCTCGGATGGATTGGTAGATGTAGATGAATTAAAGGAGGCTCAAAAAATATTAGATGAGCAAAGTAATCCAAAACCAAAGCGTAAGTACACTAAAAAAACAAAATAATATGGCATACGAATCGTTTGATGAAAGATACGCTCGACAACAAAAAGAGCGTGAAGAACAATTACAACAAAAAAAATTAGAACAACAATTAAAATTTAAAAAAATGATTAAGACAATCGTAGGTAGTGTAGTAGGGTTTATCCTATTAGTAGTATTATTCAATTCGTGTGAGAGAATTGATGCAGGTTATGTTGGTGTTAAAGTAAACCAATATGGTGATAACAAAGGTGTGGATGATGTAGTAGCAGTTACCGGTATGGTATTCTATAATCCAATTACTACAAAAGTATATGAGTTTCCAACATATATTCAGCACAAAGAATATAAGAAAACAGAGGATGCTGATAATTCATTCATTGTAAATAGTAAGGATGGTTCGGAGTTTAATGTATCACCTATTATGAACTATTCAGTACAAAGGGATAAAGTACCTGCCATCTTCGCTAAGTATCGTAGACCATTGGCTGATATTGAGGAAGGATTCTTAAAGACAGCAGTATATGATGCATTCAGATTAGCAACTAACAAATATACGGCTGATGAATTGATTAGTAATCGTGCCGTATTCGAAGTTGAGGTTCGTAGATTATTAGATGCACAATTATTAAAAGAGGGATTCATTATCAATCAATTTACATCTAACTTAATTTATCCTGAAACATTTAAGAAATCAATTGAAGCTAAGAACAATGCAGTTCAGGCAGCATTGAGAGCAGAGAATGAAGTTAAAACTGCTGAAGCACAAGCAAAGATTAAGGTGGCAACTGCGGAAGGTAATGCACAAGCTATGTTGACATCTGCAAAGGCTGAGGCTGAATCAAATAGAATGAAACAACAAACTTTAACTCCATTGTTATTACAATTAGAATACATCAATAAGTGGGATGGTAAGTTGCCTGTATATGGAACTGTACCTCAGATGTTTAAGAATATCCAATAGGATTTGTAAAAGTAAAATATTATTTGTATATTTGTAGTGGTGGTAGAAATATCACCACTATTTTTATTTTTATATTTATAGGTATGGAAAAAGATATAGAAATATTAGAACAAGAATTAAAAGAGGTAGAAGAGATGGTAGAGGGTTACTATCGTTCACCCGAATTTGAAGAATACCTTTTACAATTAGAGAAATCTATGGATAACTTAAATCTGCAAATATGAATATACTAACGGAGATTGTAGAAAAATCCGATGAAATAGTTAATACATTAATTCAAACTAATTTCTTCGATGATTATCCTTTTATAGAAGAAGGAGTGTTTAGATATAGATTACAGGTGGCAATGCAAAGAAAGTGGGAACAGGCTGATGATATGAATTTAAACTCCAAAGAATTCATTGCACTTGTCAAAGCAGTATCATCCGATGGTATAGCTGAAACTATTAATCAGATGTGTGAAAAGGATTTACTTAGAATGGCAGTTAATCCCAAAGGAGAATTAGTATATACTCTTTCCGATGGTATTAGAAAAGGTTTAAGCCATAAAGAGATAGAACTAATTAGTTTATTTACTGATATTGGTGAACAATCTAAAAAGAATAGAAGAACAAAAAAATAATTAATGTTAAGAGATATAAAGTTAGCATACTTCAATGGATGCTCGTTTACGCAGGGTGGTGGGTTAGAAACAGAGAATGATGTAGATTGGAATGAAAGAGATTCTAATGGAGTTGAACCTCCTCTCACAGATGGTAGGAGAGATGTTCTTAGGAAGTATAAAGAGAAGTATGGAATTCCTTATTGGAAGACAAGATTAGATATGGCTTACCCTGCGGTATTCTCCGAAATGACAGGGATTAAAACAATAAACGATTCAAAGAGTGGTGGGGGTATAGAAAGGTTAATCCGTAAAACATTTGCCTTTGTCACCGAAAATTGGGATAACCGAAACGATATGGTGGTATTCTTAGAGGTACCCGATTATTCTCGTTTGGAATTCTACTCAAAGAAATATAAGGATTACCTTTTATTTAACTACACTATAGGGAGTGATAATGATATAGAGGATTGGTTCGTATGTAGGGACTATGCGTTCCGTACACATAACGATGAGAACAATTACCTCCGCAACTCATTTCTAGGTATCAAGGATTCGATTTTAGAACCTAAGAGTATAATCCAATCACTTAACCTTAAACTCCTTAATTTCCTCTCCTTTTTGAAGCTAAATGGGGTTAGATTCTATATCACACGAGATTTGGATTACAATCTGATTCAATTCCCTCAGCCATTATTTACAGAACATTTAGTTCCTTTTGGAGCACCCTATGAATATGCTCAGAAGGTTAACGGATGTATCAAAGATGAGATTGATATTGATGATGTGCATCCAGGTGTATTCGGACACCAAAAATATGCAAAAGAGATAGTTCAGTTCTTAGAAATATCATTAGAAGCATCACATTTCCCAAAACCCATATAATCTCTTTTTTGATATTTATTATCAACAGATAGATTATATAGATGTCGATTTTCAAAAAAATACTTAAGGTAGTAACTACTCCTTTTAAAGCAGTTGGTACTCTTGTAAAGAATACCGTTGGTAGAGTAGGCGGTGCAATTCTTGCGGTAGCCGCTGCACCTTTTACTGGAGGTCTTAGTTTACTAACCCTACCTGCTATATTAGGTAAAGGTACAAAGGGGATTCCACCGAAAGAACTTATAAAAAAAGAACCTCCAAAGCCTGAATCGGCTATAAAAACATTTCCAACAAAAGAACCTCCTGCTCCAGCTCCCTCTATTACGGCATTAGAGGAAGTTGAACCTTTTATTGGATTAGGTGCAAATACAGGTAAGAAAGAAACGGTAACACTAACAGGATTTTATTACGAAGTAAATAGAATAACTATACCAATTGATACTGATTTAACAAACGTAGTAGTTGTACCCGATACATTTTTTCCATACGTTGCAGTAATAGATAATCACTCTCCTTCAAATGGGAAAAGATATATTTCCGAATTTACAGCCAATACTCTTTCCGTTGCATACCAATCTAACTTAGATAAGGTAATACATGATTTAGATAGAGATAATGGAAACTTTTCATATATTAATTTTGATTGGCAAGAATTTGTAAACAAATATCTTTCTCAGGGTATGGGGTTGAATGCCGATGGTGGTATTCTATATTGGTCAATGGACCCTGTTTTTATGTTACAATGGGTAGACGGGGGAACATCTTCAACTTTTCCATTAGAGTATTCATATAGGATTCCTGCAGGTGTAAAAACCGTATTTGATTTAACCGGTGATAGTAAGGAGGCATCTACTGCACCTAGAACAACAGCCACCGTACCACAAGACCCTAAACGAAGAGATAGAATAGCAAACATACTTAGTGGTATCGGAGCAGGTGTTGCTTATGCAAATTTAGCGATTGCAGCAGTTGGTGCGGTTAAGAGTAGATTGGATAATGCTGCTGGAGCTATTAAGAATTTATCTAAAACTGCAAATGATTTAAATGAAAAGTTTAAAAACTTTAGACCATTAGAGTTAAGTAAAGATATGATTAATGGAAAGATTGCAGACATTAAGAGCTTGGTTAACGCAAAACTTCCTAAGAAAGGTGCTATTAAAAAATTCTTTACACGACAAAAGGCAGTAAAAGAGCAAGAAGTTAAGCCTAATAAAAGAGAACTTAGGAGGAAAGCAAAGGAAACTAAAATTAGAGGTAAGTTTGGCCTAAAATCAGTAACGGGTGCATTAGATAAAGTTAGTAATTCATTGAATAAAGTAACTTCTAAAGTAGATAAGGTAGTAAGTAAGATACCTAAGATACCACCTGCCGCGTTAAATCTTGCACAAAAATTAGCGAGTAGTGGTGGTAAGTTGGATATAGGTTCATTAGTATCAGTTGGATTACCTAATATAAATCTTGCTAGCCTTGTACCTAACTTTAGTAATATAAATTGGTCTGACCCATTAGCTGCAATAGATGGTATTACCGCAGGATTAAATGGTATCAATAGTTTAGGAGAAAGAGTATTGGATTTAGATTTAAAAACAAACTCTCAAAAACAAGCCGAAGCTAGTAGAGCAAAATATGATGCGATACTAAGTGACTTCCAAACAACAGCTAAAGCAGATTTACAAAATTATTTAAAAACTATACCATTATCTGCTCCTTTACCTAATAAACCAACCGTTGTTCAAAATGTTTCTAGAAACATTACTGCTTCCACTAACAATTCTGCGGGACCGTTCAAAGTTAAAACAGATAGGTCATATTTTCATACCAACGCAAATACTTCTACTAGAAGAAATGCATATATTGTTAAGGGGCAAGGTGGAACATTTACTAAAGTTGAAAATAATTTTGGCTTCTTAAGGTTTACCAATGATAGAGGGGTGGTTACCGAAGGTTGGTTGCCAATTTCAGATGTTCAATTCAGTTAATAGTTCTATAGAAAAAAAGATTAGTTAAAAAGTTTTTGATACTTATTGATATAAACCCAATCGATATGAAGAGAATATATTATCGTTTAAATTGGAAAAATTATTTAAAGGATGTAGAGGGTGAAGATGGGTTTTCGGGCCATCTAAAAAATAAGGGAGATATTATCTATCAAACTTTTTTCAAACAAATTAAGACTGCTTCCGCAAGGAATCTAAAGGAACTATGTATCACTATAGATGATTACTCTCGTACTATGATTGTAATTTCTAGAGATGAATATGCAGAAGTTCTATCTATGTGTATGATGTATTTTCAAAACAAAGAAGAGTATGAACAATGCGTTGAGATTAGAAATCTAATACAGAAGATAAAAACTAAAAAACTATCTTCTAAGGTTAGTAAGAAAGAAAAATTGATTCTTATGAAGATTGGTTAAGTTATGATGGAAGAATAACCTAACATTAAATTTATGGGTAAAGTATCTAAAAGGATTACAAAGAGCGCTACGGAGCAAACAGTTACAAACACAATTGGGGAAATTGTAGAAAACAAAGTAGGAGGGATACCTAAATTAATAACACCAATAGAATTTAAGACACGAAACCAAAAAAGATTGTATAAGGCAATCGAATCACCAAAGAATCAAATAATTATGGCTCACGCATTAGCAGGAGCAGGAAAAACATTCATCGGAATACAAAAAGGAATAGAATTACTCTATCAAAGAAATAGCGGAATATATAAAATGGTTATTATAAATCCAACGGTCGATGTTGGTAACGAAGATAAGTTAGGTCACCTTCCTGGTGATTTGATGGAAAAGATAGCTTATCACAATGAATCATCAATAGGAATACTTCACAAAATTATAGGAGAGAAAGAAACAAATCGTTTAATAGAAATAGGTAAATTAGAATTTAAGGTTTTAAACTTCCTTAGAGGGATGAACTTTAACAATACCTATATCTTTATGGACGAGTCGCAGAACGCTTCTCCTGCTCAATTAAAAACACTCGTAACGCGTATATCAGATGATAGTAAGATGGTAATATGTGGAGACCTTTCACAATGTGATAAGTTTAGAGCAAATGGAGTACCTGCATATCAAAAGAGTGGGTTCTATGATATATGGAATCGTTTTATGGGTGTAGATGGGGTATATCAAGTGGAGTTCTCAAAAGAAGATTGTGTGAGAAGTGGCATCGTAAAAAGATTGTTAGAAAGATATGATTTAGAAGAAGAGATAAAATTAGGTGAAAGTAAAACACAGCCAGATTTGGAAAATTCAAAAAGTTTTTATACCTTTGTAGAAACAGAATAAAAAAATGGAAGAAATTAAGATTACGATTGAAAAAAGTGGCGAACTTTCTGTATTACATTTAAAAACAGATAAATCTTTATTTGATATTATAGATGCAATTGGAAAGATTACTAAAGAAGAAGATGTTGCTTCTTTTATAGAAAAACAATTATTGTTAGATGGTAAAGAAACTTTTATATATGAATCACCTGATAATGGTAGTACAATATATAGAAGAAAGATTGGTGAGAAGAAAAGAGAAGTAATCACTAAGAAACAATTTAAAACTGAAACTCTACATGATTTGGGTGGAAGCTATGAAGTTGAAACAAAGGAAACCGATGGATGGAATTGTTCTTATTGTGGTGAAAATACTTTTGAGGTTGAATCCGATTATTTAGTAGGTGTAGACCACTTATCATGCCTTTTGAAAAATGACACAGAAACAAAAGCAAAAGGATAAACCAGATTTAGTAGTATGGGATGAGGAACGTGGTTACTATCAAAGGGAATTAACTTATGGTAGTAATCACGGGGCTCCAGCGATTAAATTAGAAGATGTTTCCGGATGGAAGTTGAGAGGTGCTGTTAGAGTTAACCATCACTTTAAATCACGCTATGAAGAAATAAAAGCGGAGGCACAAAAACTAATCGATGAATATAATTGGAATGAGTTGGTATATACCGCTCAGTTTAATTTTCAACCTGTAATGGGAGAAACGTATCATCTTTATATGAGAGATGATGAATCGGTTTTTCTTTCTTTGATTCCGCCAAATGCTTGGAAACAAAAATATATAGCTTCTTTTGAATTAGATAGTAGAGAGAAGTGGGTTAAGATAAATTTTGAACATGAATTATGATTTAGTAGTAATTAATGGAGATTCGTTTTCCGAAGGTAATGGGTTATACAGACAATTCGATACATACAAAGAAGAATGTAAGTATTATGATTATTGGTTAGAATTAAAAAAATATTCTAACAATGAAGTATTTTTAGACCGTTCTTTTAGTTGGGGATTAAAGATAGCTGAATTATTAGGTGTTCCACTTTTAAACATATCTAAGAGTGGTTCATCCAATAAATCTATTATGCGTAGATGGTATTATCTATGTGGAATAGCACCTGCAAGGAATACACAATTTATATACGATTATAAAGTAGGTGAAGAGAATTGGGTATTTTTAGAACCCAATAAAAAAGTATATAAAAGATACGACAGAAATCTGTTTAAAAGTTATAAAAATCCATTATGTATAACACAATGGAGTGGCTCGTATAGAGCGGATATGACTTATAAGAGTTTAGTACATTCTCTCAATCCAGGTATGAATCAAATTAATATAGTAGAGGATTGGCTTAAACAAAATGATATACCGGTTGATTCGGAAAAATTTCATACATTCTTTTCATACTTTACCAATTTTGTAATGACAGATTATTTGGTTCAATATGAGAACTTAAATAACTTAATGGCATATAATCAGTTAATGCAGATGAATGGATTCGAATCATATTCAATTGCTCATAGAATGGCAAATACTATGGAGTTTGGATATGATAGAATATTAAATAACGTACTACCTATTAAGCAAACTCAAGTTATAGAAAGTAATACCTATACACTAAAGGATGTGGGTATCGAAAACTTACATTATAGCTTGGAAGGACACGAATATTTTGGTGAATCTATTTTGAACATAATACAAAAAGAAATAATATAAGCATGACTTCATTATACATATTTAATAACGGTGATACGGAAATAAGAGATGGTGGGTTGACATTTTATCTACCGAAGGGATTTACTACAAATACTCCATTTAGTAAAAATTTAAGGCTAATAGAAATTGGTAAACAAATGGATACCTTTAACTATAACAATCAAACATCGGTTGATAAATTAAAAAATAAAATAGAATCTATATACGATTTTACTTCTGATTTGAGATTTATTGTAAATTTTGCAATAGAAGAAAGTAGTATTACAGAGGATGCTTTAAATTTTTATAAAGAAATTCTTCATAATAAACCTACAATTTACTTAACAAATAACATAGAATATATCGGTAAACAAAATTTTATTTTTTACAATTCCAACCAATGGGTAGTGGATAATTGTAATACCGAATTCATACATAGTTTGTATATAATTAAAGAAGCTGATTTAGGAACAATAAAGAAAAAATTCATGTTTCTTAATAATCACTTCTCCCCTATTAGATTTGATATACTTAAATTGATTTATAAAAATAATAAACAATCGGAGGGTAATATATCTTTTAATCTAATAGATTTCAACGATGTTCACTTTGGTATAGAATCCGAAGAATCCTTTTTAAAAGAATGTAATGAGCACGGCATTGAATATCCTATATACTATGACACTTATCCGGGATTATCCAAAATTAGCGATGAGGAAAGACAGAAAAAGAAAATATTAAATATAAATCATATCGGAACCGTTCCTTTGAACTATAGGATATACTTTGAATCTTTTTTTGAGATAATAACGGAAACTCAACATCTATTAAAAATGAATGGATTGTATCTATCTGAGAAGATACATAAGGCTCTTAAATCCGGTAACCCATTTGTCTATTATGGAAAGAAAGAAGTTAAACAACAATTAGAAAAAATGGGATTTACATTTAATTCTCCCATATATTTTTTCGGAGAAGGAGAGGAATTTATGAATCACTTGGAAACCATACTAAATAATGATATGGAGTGGTATAATAACGTACAGAGAAAATATCTAAAAGAGTACATGCATAACGTTACTGAATATAGTAATTTACAGCGTAATCAAAGTAATGTAATCGTAAAATATATATATTCCTAACCTTACTATTTCTGATACATTTCCCCTTTATTAAATTGGATTTAAAACCCAATTTTGTAATATATATAGATGTAAACACAATATTAAGCAATGAAAGGAACATTATTTTCAGCGGATTTTGTTAAAGATAGTAGTGGGAATCTGCGATTACTTGAACTCAATACCGATACATCTATTATCTCATCGGAAGTTCCACACTTAGAATGGGAATCTTTTATAGATTTATTAGATACCAATTCTATAACAAAATTAGATGTAATATACAAACCGGCTATTCATCAAGAATTTGTAACCTATCTTCAATATGCAATCGCTTCATCTTCTCTATCTTTAGATGAATTTAACTTACATTCTGAAAATATATCAACAATATATCCTGCTTCGGTTACCGATGAAACTGATAGATTTATTCTTCGTATAGCTTACGATGAATCCTCTATTTTTGATAGCATGTATTGTAAGAGTAGATTGGAAACTTTTAAACTATTTACTGATTCTAATAGTGGTAGTTTTGTTTCTCCGTTTTATTATTCATCATCTCTTTATGAAATAAACACATTAGAATACCAAATAAATCCAAATAATATTCCAGATGTAGCTATAAAAGATATAGATGAGCAACAAAATCCTATATCATTTTATAAAATAGGTTCAGAGATTGCGGGTGAATCTGATGTAGATAGATGGAATTGGTTTATTCAGATTAATAAATACGAAGATAAATTAATAGAACAATATAATTATGATACCTCATCTTTAGTTGATGGAAAGGTTACCTCCATAAGAAGTTTCAATATTGTTTACGGAGGTGACTTGGAAACTATAAATTTACACTCATATAAGATACCATCTATATTTGAGCTACCTGATAATTTAGACTCGGAGGTAACCCAACGTTATACAAACCGATTGGCAACACACCACTATTATGAGTTTGCAACAAACTATGTAAAGATAGATTCATCTGGAATGCTTTCTACGCATAAAATTTTAATGGAAGATGGTACATACAAACCATTAATTGATACCAAAGTTGGAGATGATATTCAATCATTTTTTATTTCAGGTTCTCCGCAACTTGAAGATGATTTGGATATAATAAATTGGTCTTTTGAAGGAAATAATTTTCCAACTGCATCGTATCTAACCTCATCAACTATAGTGTATAAAGATGTTGAACAACTTAGCTATGGAGCTATGGTGGAATATGTAGTAGATGGTGATTCTATATTTTCCGGTATGAGTAAAAGATATTTGGTATATGATAGTGGTTCAAATCATACAAAGTTTAAACACGCTACAGAGATAGAAGCGGGTACGGATTATTTTTATGATTCAAATTCTAATTTAATTCAGATAGATGAATCGAACCTTTATGTAACAACTGACACAGAAGTTAGTATGGTTACATTGGATGTGGAGGATACTGATACATACATCATTAGTGGTTCTACTGATTTTCATTCATTGGTAACACATAACGCACCTTGTTTTGTTGGAGGAACTAAGATTACTTTATTTGGTGGGGAATATAAAAATGTAGAGGATATTAAAGTTGATGATGTAGTTTTATCATTTAATTTTACAAATGAAAATGTAGAACCACAGAGGGTAGTGGGAATAGGTTCTAAAAAAGTTAATGAAACCGTAAAATATACTTTTATAGATGGGAGTACATTGGAATCAACTTTAGACCATCCATTATATTCAAAAGAAAACGGATGGATTTCCGCAAACCCTACTTATACATTAAGTGTGTATAATCTTACTACTGCTAAGGCAAATGTAGGAGATAAAATATTTAAACAGGATGGTTCTGAGTTAGAAATAACTTCAATCGTAATTTCATCAAATCCTACAATTGTATATAATGTAAATGTAGTAGAACAAAATCATAACTTTTTTGCAAATGAATTCTTAGTTCATAATCGTAGATGTTTTGCGGGAGGTACAAAAGTAACTATGGCAGATGGTTCTGAAAAGAATATTGAAGATGTAGTAAATGGTGATGAAGTTCTTTCTCTTAGTGAAACAGGATTGATATTAGAGCCTAAGAAGGTAATTAATACTAATACACCAATTCATACCGATATGGTTAAGTATGTATTCTCTAACCAAACCGAAATAATTTGTACTTTTGACCATCCTTTCTATGTTGATAGTAAAGAGTTAGCATCTTATAATCCATTCTTAACTAATAAACATTATGAATTAGATAAGGAAGTTAGACAAATTAAAGTAGGTGATATGGTCTATACATCAAATGGAGTTAGTAGAGCAGCAATTAAAGATATTATAGAATTAGATAAAAAGGATACTCAAACGTATATAATAACGGTTGAGGATAATCATAATTTTTTCGCAAATAAAATTTTAGTACATAATAAGTAATATGGAAAAGCCAGCGGTATATAAAAAGAAAACGATAGCAGAAATACAATCTCGTCAAACACAGGCACTAAGTGCTGAAGAAAAAAATAAAGTTACTCAAACTATTAATAAATTTTTTGAGTTGTTTATAAAAAAGCATGTGTCATGATTCCGTTTGAGTATATCTCTAAACACGTTTATACAAAACTAAAACCTAGTAGAATACAAGGTGTTGGGGTATTTGCTTTGAGAGAGATTCCTGAAAACACATATCCATTTGAAGTATGGGATGGTGATACTGGATTATATCCTATTACTGAAGAAGAACTTAAGACTCTACCTAAAGAGTTATATAATCATATTAAAGATTTATTTTTATATTCACCTGATTTTCCAAAAGATACAGATACCTATGTATATTTAGTAAACGGACATCATTGGATACACCAAAATCCATATTACTTTGTTAATTATGGAGGGGATAAAATGAATATAGATAAAACTACATTATTAACAACAAAACTTATAAGAAAAGACGAAGAGTTGTTGAGTAATTATTGTAGATATGAAAGGCTTACCCAAAAGGATTTGATATAAATTTTACGGATATGGTACAAGTTTTTACACAAGAAGAGTGTGATAAAATAATACAACATGCTGATTTAATTGGATGGGAGATGGGAATGTGTAGAGGAAATACTCCAAAAGAAGATAGCAAATCAATGGGGTTCAAAGTTTCGTGGGTAACTCTTCCGTGGATATACAAAGGAATACATTCGTATCTAAAGAATGAAGCGGGGTTGATAATCAAAGAAGGTGTGCAAATAATGGTGAACAGATACCTAACAGGAGATAGAAATTTTTTACACAATGATTGTCTTTTACATCCTGGCGACCCATCTGATGATACATTTATTACAGTAGCTATACTTTTAAATTCGGAATTCGAAGGAGGTGAGTTTATTATTCAAAATAAAAAAGTTGAACAGATAGTTGGATATGGATACTATCATAGGTCTAATATAATGCATGAGATTACTGAAATTACAAAAGGTACTCGATACAGTTTACTGGCATTTATAAAAGGTAATGAAATAATAAATCCCAAAACTCTCATATAGTTTATATGAAAAATAAAAAAGTGGTTATGAGTGATAGAAGGATTTATTTAGAAAGTAATCCGAGGTCTATTGTTATGGATATAGGTTCTAAGCCATTAACTGAAATCTATTCTCATATAGTTTGTCAAAACGGAGGGGATGTATTGGATATAGGATTTGGTATGGGATTTTCCGCTAATAAAATGTTGGAACTTTCCGACACCTATACTTGTATAGAAATCAATCCACAGATTTATGAAACCGCAATTAAATGGGCGGAAGGAAAGAGTAACGTAGAAATTATATTCGGAGATTGGATTGATGTAATTCCAACTCTCAATAGAAAGTTTGATGGAATTTTTATGGATACTCACGATGATGAAAACTATAGAAAATTTGAAGAGTATGCATCTGTTGTATCCAAAGAGGGAACTATCCTTTCTATATTTAATTATTTTGATTTAAGAGATAGGAGTGAATTAAATGAATATGTGTGTAAGATAGATTCATTAAACTTTGCAAAGGTAGTTAACGATATTCATTATGTAAATTGGACTTATTTTAAAAATGGAAATTTCGAAAAAGGTAGTAATAAAATAAAATCAAAACAAACTCATTTAATATGAATTTAATAAAACTATCTGACAAATATACAATTTATACCGATAGATATAACAACGAATATCATATCGATGAATTTTTAAAATATGCAGAATTAAATGACAAATTTGCATTTGATAATAGTTCCAATTCTGTAAACATAGAAATACATACTCCTTGCTTTAACTCAGTAAACAATCAAATTAAAAAATTAATTGAAGAAACTGAAAATGTAAAGTTTGTAAACTACTCCGAACACTATTGGGTATATACTCAAACAAAAGGATTTAATATGGAGTGGATGCACCAACATATACAAGTTCATCCACCTGGAAGGTCAAAGATACTTTCAGATTACACATTTACATTTTATCTACAAACAACCGATGAGATAAGTGGAGATGAGGGATGTATTGTATTTGAAGATGAAACCAAACAGAGGCATAAGTTTTTACCAGAAGTAGGTGATATTTTTATATTCCCTTCCGATTTAAGGCATACTGCTATACCAACTCCAAACTCCGAAAAGAAGAGAATAGTTTATGCGGGATGCTTCTGCATTGATGTATGGAATCAAAAGAAAATTGAAAAGAACATTATTTAAAAATGATAAATAAGCTTGTTTGGGGGTTATACTTTGAAGAGTTTTCTGATACAATTAATACAAATGGTTATGTTGAATCTATACGATTCTATACCTTTATTAATTTTCATAGACTATCAATTAGTCATGCTAAGAAATTAGGATATGAATGTATCATTTATATACCATTTCATTTGCATAAATATTTTTTAGATTTAGACATTACCTTAAAAATCCCGCCTGATGTTGGTAATACTTTTTTTGATTACATTAAAAATTATATTCTTAGTGTAGAGGAGGGCGATTATTTAATAATTGATGGAGATTTAATTTTAAACAATCGGTTACCGAATATTACCGCTGATTTAATTTACGAAAAAAAAGAAAGCCAAAGTTGGGATTTGTTTTATAAAAATGAAGTTGAGAATTTAACTAAACTTGGTATAGGTGATATTATACCAGAATGGACTGGTAAGAAAAGGTTTGATGTGATTAACATTGGGTTAGTCCATACCAAAGATGTTGAATTTAAAAATATTTGGATAGATAGATGGAATACGGTTAAAAATTTTGTAGAAACAAATGTTAATGGAAATAAAAGCAGATATACTCCTATAGCAGCACAATATATGCTTACAGAATTAGTAGATTATTATAATCTTAATGTTAGAGAATTTGAAACTGCCTCTCCAAAGAATACTTATATTCACTATATGGGAGATAAAAAACTTACAGCTTATTTTATCCCAACTAATAAAATTTTAACCTTTAATCAAACGTTAATATGATTTTAACTAAAAAAGAATGTGAGGATATTATATCGTTTGGTAAAGATTTTGAAATGACAAGTGTGTTAGTTAGTCCGGATGCACATCCATCTGGTTTAAAGAAAAACAAACTTGAATATGATATTGCATATATAAATAGAACAGAACAAACTCAATGGGTATTTAATAAAATTTCAGAATATCTATCATCGGAATATCCTATGAATAAAATAGCTGAAAGAGAATACTTCTACTTACATAAATTTGAAGAAGGAAATAGATTTACCAAACACATAGATAAGCATAGACAAAATGATTGGGTCCTTGTGGTAGGTGGAATACTAAATGATAATTTTGAGGGAGGTAGGTTATTAACATATAATCCAGATGGTGAACTTGCTACAAAGATGGGAGAATTATATACAATGGATGCATCTATACTTCACGAGGTTACGGAGATAACTAAAGGAGTAAGACATTCGTTTGTATTTTTTATAGAACACAAAGATTTAGGATTAAAAAAAGTAATAATATAAAATAAAAATATTATGAAATTTAAAATAGATTTAACTAATTATAATATAGTTGAAATTCCATCTTATATAATTGAGATAGATGCTATCACACCTATTTTAGATAAACTATTAGATGAAATAAACCAATTCAACTCAGAAATTAAATGGGATGGCATGTGGGATATAACTGAAGCGGAAAATAGACTAATAGATGGGTGGAAATTTATAGTATTTATACCGGATAATACAATAAAGGGATGGTATTGGCTAGATACAGATGGAGTAAGTAAAAATTTATATATAAATAAAGAATATAGAAATAGAGGTATCGGTAGAAAGATGAATCTGGCACTATTTAATATTTGCAAAAGGATAAATATGAGCGAAGTTGTTTGCTATATAGATGATTGGAATATCAGTAGTATCAAATGTATCGAAAATTCTGGATGGAAAAGACAAAAAAACTAACATAAATTAAAATGGAAAAGTTACTTTACAAAAATCAAAATTGGGATGAGTTTCACGTTAACAGTGGAAAGATTCTAACAGATGTGAAAATCATATCAAACTCAGTTTATCACGAATTTAGAGGTTCTATATGGACTACATTTCACTCGGATTATTTCCCAAAGGTATTACCAATCGATTTACAATTTAAGCACGATAGATTCTCACAATCCTATAAAGGTGTTCTAAGGGGGTTACATTACGATGATAAGACTTGGAAACTATTAAGTTGTCCACTGGGTTCATTATATACGGTATTAGTTGATATGAGACCAGATTCGGAAACATATTTAAAGTCGGAAACGTTTATTATGTCTCCTCAAACTAATATACAAATTCTTTGTCCTCCGATGTTTGCTAACGGGCATTATGTATTAACGGATGATTCTTTATTCTGTTATAAAATGGCGTATGAAGGTCAGTATAACGATGATACTAAGCAAAAAACGGTTAGATGGGATGACCCTAAGTTGGGGATAGATTGGCCTACAAAAACACCAATTTTGTCTAAGAGAGATGCCAACGCTTTGTTTATCGATTAATACCCATATTTATACGGATAACATAAACTAATATGACAAAGAGAGAAAAGGTTGATAAACACCGCAAACAGATTGCTAAGAAAACTAGAAGAGAGCAACAAAGAAAAGGAATCTTTAAAAAGAAAACCTAACTAAAACAAATGTTATGAGTATTAAACCTTATATAAGAAATGAGTGGGGTAAACTAAAAGAAATAATCGTTGGTAGACCCGAATTTGCTCAGATTCCAACTGTAAGGGATAAATCTCTACACACTATTGATTATGCCAATTATACAGATGAGCAATTTCGTAAGATACCTTATGGAACTTATCCTAATTGGATGATTGAGGAAACAAAAGAGGACTTAGATAATCTATCCATTACATTAGAGGGGTTGGGAGTTAAAGTACACCGACCTTCTCTAATTGATTGGAGTGAAAGGTATTCAACTGAAAATTGGGAAGTAGATGGTTACTATGGGTACTGCCCCAGAGATTCTATGTTAATCATAGAGGATAAAGTTATTGCTACTCCAATGGCTCTCCGCCAAAGACAAAATGAAACGAGGGCGTTCAAACATCTATTCGATGAATCACATTGGGTAGATTTTCCAAAACCAAAATTATTAGATTCAATATACGATAGGGGGTTATTACCTGGACCAACATTAAGGAACGATGAGCCTGTATTTGATGCGGCTAATATCCTTAAATGTAATAATGATATATTATTCCTAATTTCGAATACCGGAAATAGAGCGGGAGCAGAATATCTTCAAAAATGGTTGGATGATAATATGAAAGAAAAGTATAATGTACATCCAATAGAAGATGTGTATGCGTTCATTCATATTGATACCACTTTCGTGTTGATTAGAGAGGGACTGGTCTTAGTTAATCCTAAAAGGGTAAATAGTACCAACTTACCTAAAATCTTTCAATCGTGGGATGTTATATACTCTCCTGAAATGGTGGAGACAAATTGTTTAGAACATTGGGCAGAAGCATCACCTTGGTTGGGAATGAACACATTGTCTTACGATGAGAATACAATGATAGTGGAGGAAAGACAAATTCCTCTTATGAAAGAATTAAAGAAGTATGGGGTAGATTCTATACCCGTTAAAATGAGGCACGCTCGTACATTTAGTGGTGGCCCTCATTGTGTAACCTTAGATACAATTAGAGAATAATTTATTTGGATATATGGATTTTTTTTCGTATCTTTGAAGACTAATAAAACTATAATGTCAGAAAAGAAGTATTTTTACGAAAAGTGTGATTATTTTAACGAACCCCATATTAATTTAAAATATGAGGATGTTCTTAAGATGACACTTAAAGAATTTGAAGAGTGGGTTGCTATGTTCCGCAAGACCGTAGTCGATGAATGGAACAAAACAGGTGCACCTCCACGTATCGGTTCTTCTGAGGCTGAGATTATAGACCAATTTTCTAAACTACAAACATATAAGGTAGAGAAGTTTGAGGAAAAAGATGATGAGGGTAATGATGTAATTTTTAACTTTAATAAATTTGCAACACCTGTAAATCAATTCTTTCCCGCGATGTATAAGACTGGAATCGGTGGGTCTTCTTATGATAAACCGAAGCCATCTATTTACGATATATTCTGCAATGATGAATATCTTCCTGAATTTGCAAAACAAATGAGAAGATTGACACGACAAGATGCTATGTATCGTTTCTCTAAAACATTGGAGAAGGATAATAAAGAACATCACAACACACATTTGGCAAGTGGTAAAGAATGGATTGAGAAATGGATGAATGGTGATGTATGGGATGGACATGATTTCTGTTTAGCGCAAACTGATAGTAGAATACCATCTCTTCCTATTACTGCGGAAGAAGTTAAGGAGTTATATAAGGCAGGTATTATTCAATATAAGCATATATCATCTCTTAAAACCGCTAATTGGGGAGAAGATATTGATGCGTTAACTGAATTAGAAAAGCAACCTATTCAATTAAAATGGTATCCATTAGGTCAAACTATTTTTCCTGAGGCAACCGCAGCATTTAGAATCGGAATGGGTACACAAGCAGCTGTAAACTTTCCTCCACTAACTGCAAAGTATTTGTATCAGAAATACACAAACCATATTAAAGACCAAAAACAAATTAATATCTATGACCCATCTTCCGGTTGGGGAGGTAGAATATTAGGTGCATTATCCGTTGATGATAGAAACATCCACTACATAGGTAATGACCCTAATACAGAAAATTATATTCCAGAAATTGGTAAGAGTAGATATGAGTACTTAGCCGAATTCTTTAACTCTAAAATACCTGGAGCATGTAATCCATTTTGGGGGCATAAAAATACCTATGAGATTTATAGAACAGGCTCAGAGATTATTAGTGAAGAAGAAGGATTCCAAAAGTATAAAGGTAATTTAGATTTTATCTTTACCTCTCCACCTTACTTTGATAGAGAAAGATATTCCGATGATGAAACACAATCATTTAAGAAATTTGGAAACTATGAAAGTTGGAGAGATGGATTCTTACGACCTACATTGACAACTGCGTTTGAATACCTCCGTAATGATAGATACATTCTATGGAATATAGCTGATATTAAAATTGGAAAGAGTTTCTATCCATTGGAGCAAGATTCAATTGATATTTTAGTTGAGTTAGGAATGGAATATCAAGGTAAAATCCGAATGACAATGAGCCCTATGACAGGTGTTGATTTGAGTGGAGTAAAAAATAGTATGAAGATAGGTGGTCAGTTTTACAAATATGAACCAATATTTATATTCTATAAAAAATAAAAATAATAAACTATATGGAAAGAAATTTATTCTTAATGTTAAAAACATCAGCTGAAGCGGATAGAGCTAAGGCATTACTTACGTTAGACCTATTGGGAACAAAAGGTGTTGGTATTGGTGACCATTCTACAAAAGATTTTTATTCTAATGCAGAAGAAGCACTTACTATGTTAGTGGATGCAGATGATAGATTAAAAGCGTTAGAGAAATATTTTTCTAACTAATTATATGGGGGTGCCTGGCTTTGACAGGTACGATGAGTTGGTAAGTTGATGCAAGCAGGGTTAGATGGAAATCCTTAAATACCTATCGAACAATAAACGCAGAAGAATTATCTTCATTCACCTTCGAAGATGCTATGGCATTCGTAGGTGCGGATTTAGCAGTAGCTGCCTAGTCCAACTCGGGTCGGTGTACATATAACCTAGGAACAGAAGTATTTACAAAGGTGGATGCCAATTGAACCCAAAATCGAATTGGAAACATTAATGATAATGAATGTATAAATCTTTATCTATTTTGTTTGTTAAGAAAAACAAACTAAGCTTGTGAATGAGGTTTATTAAATCCGTATTTGGACGAGGGTTCGACTCCCTCCACCTCCACCATTATTGATTATGATAAATAAAATTATATCCTTTGGTTGTTCTTTCTCCTGTTGGAGACAAGATTTTGCCAAAGGATTTGTTGATTTAGTAGCAAGTTATTACGAAGTTCCGTATCAGAATCATTCTATTCCAGGTAATTCTAATGAATCTATTATATATGAATTCGATAAAAGATACCATCAATATGAACTAAAAGATTCTTTAATTTTATTTCAACCTACATTCTTAACTAGATATTCTTATTATGATTCTAAATTTAAAAAAATAATATCTTTGCAGAATATGGTGAATCCTAATAAAGGGAATGAGGTTGTTTCTAATTTTCAGGCAATGTTTGGAGATGGTAATGGAGAGACAATTGATTTTTATGAAAAAAAAATAGAATTATACAGAGATTATCAGAAATATCTTTACAATGATGAGTATGAATACAATAAATTACTTTACTCTCTATACAATATTCAGAGTAGTGTAGAAAAGATAGGCTCTAAAATAATATTTATATACTTCGATACTTGGTATAAATCTACACCAATGTTTAATAAACTTAATTTCATTAGATTTGGAAATGAATTATCTTGCCTTAATTGGGCTAAGAAAAACAATTTAACTTACTCAAAGGAAGATTTACATTTATCAGAGGAAGGTAATAAAATTTTAGCGGAAAAGTTAATTAGTATGGGTCGTAGTATGGAGTAAATGCTCTACCAACATCACTAAATTTCATTCGTATAATTTGTGGGTGATTTCGTATTGATTCTATAATGTTTTCTTTATCAGCAGTACTTAATCTTTCCTGTCCCTTAATATCAAATATAGGGCAATATCCCAATCTTAAACTTTTATCTTCAGGTGTTCTTTCGAATTTAGCTAGTTTTTCTCTCATACCAAATGTCTCAATCATTTCTTCGTGTCTTCTATCATAAAGAGAAAATTGCAAATCAAACTCTCCACTAAGTAATCGGTGTTCGGAAATATTACCTGGTTCAATATGGTCATCATCATCGATGCACACCTCTTGCCAAGTTTTTCCTAATTGGGCGTAATGTAAGTACCCTCTACCAAACGCACCATCTAATGTAAACCATTCATCTGCTTCTTTTGGTAGTTCCACTTTTTGTATCGGAGAAACTCCATTCATAAAGGTAGTGTAAATTGTGGCATCTCCTTTCATATTCCACTCTTCAATTTCATGTGAAAGGTCGTTTAAACCTCTAACTGCGTTTATAAGAGCCCAATCCTGCTTCTCACATATTCTAGTCCAATATTCAGATGGTCTCCAAACTTGTCCAATTAGAGTTTCGAAATGATGGTGAATGATGTTATGAACTTCCATCGGATAATCTTCTGTAATCATATCCGATTCTATAATATGATACTCAAACCAATCGGAATTGTTGATGGTATCTACACATCGTTTTAATTTATCTACTAATATCTTAGGATGGCGAGTAGGTAGTTTAAATGCTCCCCAACGAGTTTCTAACTTCCAGGTTTCATCCCTAAGTAAGCCGTTTAGCATTTCATACCATAATCCTGCAATCGGATTTTCTTGTACTATAAAATCCAAAGAGTATTCGGAAACTAAACGATTCTCATCAAACTTTCCGAAATCTATAGTGAAGGTTCTTTTCATATCAAAACATTTTAATAAAACGATTATATGTATAATTATAACATAAATACAAAATTATGGAGGGTGCATACTATAAAGAAAATCTGTATGATATAAATCACTTAAAAGAAGAATTGGATGAGATATATCGTATATCAACCGATTTAGATAAATACACTAAAACTCTTCACAGAGGTTCTGCTCATTTTGGTATGATGGGCGTACATCAATCACATACAGATGCTAAATCTCACATTGATATGATTATCGAATGGTATGTAGATAAACCTGAATCTAGTTTAGGTCAATTATGTTTAAATGGTGGAGAATTAGAATGGAGTGATTATCCAAATATATACAAATGGATAATAGATAAAGCATTTGAGTTGTTCGGAGAACAATGTATAAAACGGGATTCATTATTTATGGGAAAACCATTGTTAACTCTTTATACAAAAGGATGTTTATTAAGTGGTCATAATGATGGGAAACCAGATGGGTATGAAGAATTTCCACAACAAAAACCCGCTAACATACTAATATACCTAAATAAAGATTATAAAAAAAAGTATGGTGGATTATTCGTTGTAGAAAATGAGGAAATTATACCTGAATTTGCTGATATTATATTCCTTAATTTTAGCAGAGATTCAGACCCATATCATGAAGTAAGTAAGGTAGTAGAAGATGTAAATAGATTTGCACTGTTATTTAATGTTCAGTATAATAGATAATTTGGTAATCTCAACTTTTTTTCGTATATTTGGGTATGAAATATAATATTACTGCAATATCGGATACTCATAATAAACACAATCAGCTTAATGGTAAGTTGACAGGTGGGCATATCCTTATCCACAGTGGGGATATATCTTCATTGGGTAGAAAGCATGAAGTGCTTGATTTTATCAAATGGTTTGGTAAGCAAGATTATACTCATAAAATATTTATAGCAGGAAATCACGATATGTCTTTCGACAGAGAAAAGTTATTGAGAGATAAGTTAGCACACTTTGAAGGTAGAACTGATTATGACACCGAATGTGCTGAAAGAAAGCCAGAATGGTTAAAAGATGCTTTAAACAATCTTCCAAACGGAGTTCATTATTTAGAGAATACATCAGTTAAAATAGAAGGGTTGAATATATGGGGTTCACCGTATTCACCTACATTCGGATACGGGTGGGGGTTCAATGTGAATAGAGGGTACGATGCAGCTCAAATATGGAATCAGATACCATTGGATACTGATATAGTAATTACCCACTCTCCGATTTACGGATATAATGATAGAACATCTAACACAAATCAAAATGTAGGTTGTGCTGATTTGTATCACCGATTACATGAGGTGAAACCACACTTACATTTTGCTGGTCACATACACGAGGGATACGGATGGGGAACTATACCTTACAAAGATGAATGGGGTGATATATACACATTCAATCCATCAACTTGTAACTTAAGGTATGAGGCAATCCAAAACCCTATTAAATTCAACTATGATTTCGTTAGTAGGGAAATTGAGTTCCTTATGTAAGTGATTGACCCCTAATTTTTTACATATTAGGGGTTTTTTATTCGTAAGTCATTGATAATCAATGAAAAACTTTTCTTAATAGATGAGAAAAAGATGATAAAATGCTTGGATATATCACCGAGATTTACTACCTTTACTATGTACTAAGAGATAAACACTATGAGAACAATGAATGAAAAAGCCTTAAGTTATTTAAAAGGTAATCCGAAAGTAGCAGAGTTCCTAAATAAGGTAAACTCCGAAAGAGCTGAATACTACAAAAATATGGATTTCAAAAAAGGTAAAACTGATTTGACTATGGAGGTTGGTAACAAATTCCTTCGTTTTTGGGATGGAAGTACTTGTTGGGGATTCATCAGTAGAGTTGATGGTGATTTAAAAGGAGCACCAATTAAGAAAGGTGACTTACTAAAATGTGCTAGTTGGAAATCACCAGCAAAGCATGCGAGAGGAAACATTATGGATGGCACTGCTCGATATAGTGTTTACGGACCGGAGTATTTATAAAAAACAAAAATAAAATAAACAAAAAGAAAATGAGTGTAAGAGAAAAAGGATTTAAAACAATTTTTAGTGATATTGATGGAACTTTAATTGAGCAAGTAGATTTTAATGATTTAGACCCGAATGTAGTAAATGTTCTACCTGGTGTTAAAGAGAAGATGACCGAATGGATGAACGCCGGACACTACATTGTTTTAACTACTGCGAGACCAGAAGAGTTGAGAGATATTACTAAACAACAAATGGTAAGCGCAGGAATTCTTTATCATCAATTGGTAATGGGAATCGGAAGAGATGAAAGAATCTTAATCAATAACAACTCTAAAGGAACTCCGGAAGTACCGAGAGCATTAGCAGTTGATGTTAAAAGAGATGAGGGATTTAATTCAGAACGATTTGCTAAAGTTGGTTTATGATAAAAAAGTTAATACCGATATTATTTTTATTTGGGTGTACAAAAGATGTAGATATACCAACTCCTGTTAAAACTTACACATTAAAAATTAATGGTGTAATGAATCAAAACGGAATAGGTTCACTCCCTAAAGATGTAAATGGGTATTATCATCTTAAATTAGATAGAACTAAAAATCAAACGTTACACAGAGTAAATGGTACGATATTAGTAAATGGCAAAGAACCATATCCCGCTGAAAAAGTAGAATGGGAAAGTAATTTGTATTGGTTACTTAGAAGAAATGATACCATTGCTACAATTACAAAGACGTATATCAATTACTTCACAGGTCAGTACCAAATCGTTAAGCTGCCACCTTTAATCGCTTCCAAAGATGAATTAGTACCAACAATCAATTCATCCTCTTATAGTGGAAGCAAAGGAGAAATAAACACTATGATTGCACCTATCTATAATATGAAAGGTGATACTATGATTATTAAAGTTAGCAATTATAGCTCTAAGTTATTTATATTAGAAAAAATTGTGTTAGAATAAATGAAACAACCTAAAATAGAATTAGAATTAACTCCTATTACGGAGGAAAAATTAGAAGAGTTGGGGTTTGAGAAGGTATTGGAAGATGATGGTAGTGGGTTCTACAATTACTTACTCAGATTACCAAAGAATTCGGTAGACCCAAATTGTATGTGCCTTATATCCTCATATAACAATGAGTGGAAAGATATTGGATTAGATGAAGGAGAATATATTGTAGAATTATTTGATAGCGGTGGATTAGGATTTTGTACATCGGTAGAAGAGGTTGATATGCTGTATTATGTACTCACTAAACTTACCATATATCCATCGGAAAAATAAATTTTGGGTAAAAGTTGGAAAAGTGAAAAATTTTTTGTATATTTGTGGTATCTTTTTATAGTATCATAAAACCAGGACAGAAAAAGAAAAGCTTAAAAAAATAAAACTTAAAACAAAGAAAAAAAAAGAAAGAAATGAAAAGTTACACAAATCAAGAGTTAGAAACGAACTATAAGAAGTTCTTAGGAATTGTAGATAAGTACATCACAGGAGAAAGGAAGGAAAAACTTTTGAAGATGTATTCAATGGACGAATTAGGTCCTAATTTGATGTTATCACCTGCGAGTGGTAATAAAAACTTTCACTACGCTTATGAAGGTGGTTACATTGACCATATTTTTAATGTTTGCAAGCACGCTTTAAAGATGAAAAATCTTTTCATCGAATGTGGTGGTACAGTTGATTTTACAGATGAAGAATTAATTTTCTCAGCATTGCATCATGATTTAGGTAAGTTAGGTACTAAAGGAGAGCTTCACTATGTTGCTAATGATTCAGATTGGCACATTAAGAATAGAGGTGAATATTTTAAAAGAAATGAAGCAATTCCTTTTATGGCTATTACAGATAGAGGATTCTTTACATTAGGTCAATATGGTATTACTTTATCAGATAAAGAATGGTTTGGTATCAAACTTACAGATGGAGTTTACGATGAGGATAATGAGAAGTATTATAAGGTATATGACACTTCTAAGTATCTTCGTTACACTATTCAGTATATTCTCCATTGGGCAGACCACATGAGTACTGTTATTGAAAGACAGCAGGGATTGAAAGGAGATTTATTTTAATACTGACACTTTTTCACATTTATACTGACATTTTTACCATATCACTACGGTGGTATGGTAATTGTTTTTATAGTATAAACTAAACAAAAAAATTATGTACAACACAACTAAAAAACATTACACAACACTTGATGAAGTGTTTAATTCGTTTTTCAACGATTCAGTTTTCACTTTACCTGCGCCTGCCGTAAAGTATCAAAACTCAAGATTATCAATCGATGTTACAGAAGAGGAAGCGGTTATCGCTTTATCAGTTTTAGGTCATAGTAAAGATGATATTAATATTGAATTGGAAGAAGATGCAATTTTTGTAAAATCAGTAGAAAGAGAATTATCAAAAGTTGAAAAAGAATTAATTCATACTATTAATGATAGAATTGCCGTAGGAGATAAATTTGATGGAGAAAAAACTTCAGCTAAAATCCTAAATGGTATTCTTTATTTAACTATTCCTAAGAAGGAAGAAGCAAAACCAAAAAAGGTTACGATTAAAGTTGGATAATACAAAAATTATTCTTATCTTTGTAGGGAAGGCTGCCTAAGTCTTCCCTTTTTTATTTAATATATATTTATAATATACACAAACAAATGTTTTATGGCAAAATTTGAACAAAGAATTACAGACAACAACGAAGCAATCAAACAAAGACTTCGTATCGTATTAGACATGATGAAAGGGGCTAGACCTGCTGATAATCTGGAGGCAATCCGTTTATTAGAGGAAGTTAAGTTTATGATTGATACTAATAATGATTTAATTACGTTAGGATAGAAATGAATTGGTTAAAGGTATTGGTTGGATTATCTGCTATTATTATAGCGGGTTGTGCTGCTTATTTCTCTGTAACAGGATTGGGTGTACTCTTTGCGGGTGCATCTGCTTCGGTTATGGTGATGGCGGGTTCATTGGAATTCGCTAAATTAGTTGCTGCCACCTACCTTAAGCAATCTTGGGATGAAATTAAGGGGTTTAATAAGTGGTATCTTACAATTTCGGTTGGAATATTGATGGTAATCACTTCGGCTGGTATTTTCGGATACCTTTCAAATGCTTTTCAGGCACAATCTCTTAAATTACAGGTTGTAGATAGGGAAATTGCGGTGTGGCAAACCAAAATAGACCAAAATAACACTCAGATTACTCAATTATCTACTCAAATTAGTGAATCTAACACCAATCAAGGTAAAATATTGGATGGAGGTAAGGTAAATAGTAGACTTCTTCGTTCTGTTGATAACAGAGATATAGAAATCAGTAAATTAAACGATAAAATCAGTAAATTACAGGAAGAAAATGCTAAAAATACCGAAAAAATCAATGAAATTAAGTTAAATAACCTTGATTTAGAGAAAGAAGTAGGTGGTTTCCGTTTTGTAGCCGATGCTTTTGGTATAGAATTGAAAAATGTAGTAAAATTCTTCATATTTTTGATTGTATTTGTGTTTGACCCACTCGCAATTGCTCTTATTATCGCATTTAATGGGTTAGTGATGAAAAGAGAGGAAGAAAAAGTACCTTCTATGTATGAAGTTTACGGAGAAACACCTATATTAAAATCAAAAAAAGATGCTGAGGTGTTTTTCAATGAAATAGAGAATCCAACTCCTCCAAATGAAAAATTAAAAGATGCAGCTATGAGATATAGTGATGAAGTAAGAAATAAACACACTCATATTGATGATTTTAATATTAAAGATGAAGATTTAAAAAAAAAGTCGTAGAATTTGATATAGAATTAGAATCTCTACAAAGAGATATGAGTAAAAGAGGTATTGATTTGGATGGGGATGGTAATATAGATGGAGTTGATACTAATGGAGATGGTTTAATTGATAAATGGAACTACTCAGGTGTTATAATGAATAAAGAAGGTAGACTTCCCTACTACGCAAATCCAGATTTTGATTGGAACGATAAATCAAAATGGATTAATGACCAAAATGCAGTTAATTATTGGATTACACATAGAAAAATTTAAATTATATTCGAAATATTTGTAAATTTGAAAAAATTATATTATATTTGTATAATATTAAATAAAAAATATGAAATTAACTAAGATTGAAGCAGTTCCATTCACTAAATCAGATGAGGAACTAATTGAAAAAACATTAAAAAGATTTGCTAAGCAAAATAACTTATCAGCAGTTTGTACAAGGAGTGTAAACTTACCATTCAGAGCATTTTATCTTAATACTGAAACTCCACTTCTTTTAATCAATCCATATATTACAAAATATTCAAACGATGCGTTTCAATCAACTGAAACCTCTGAGTTTGATACTAACGGAAAATTCAGAATTGTAATTAGAGCTTTTTCAATTGAAGTTCAAACTGATAATTTAGGATTGGTGGTATTCAAAGGTGATATGGAAAATGATAGACAGGAATTGGATGAATGTATTTTCGCTCAGCAAATGATTGACCTTTTAGATGGTATTACTATTGCTGATAAAAACATAAACCTACCTGTTAAAGCACCGGTTCAGTACGAAAGGAATCAATTGGTTATGGCTAAAGACCCTAATGGTAATATTGAACAAATAAAATATAAACACATATCAAAGTATATGGAAAAGGGTTATGTTTTAATGTAATATGGAAATGACTCAAAAACAATTAAATAATGTTCTAACTAACAAAATAGTAGAACAAAATAATCAAATAATTTCGATGCAAATACTATTGTATTCATTAGTAGATTTGATTATTGACAAAGAATTGATTTCAAAAGAAGAATTGGAGGAAATGATAGATAGTAAAAAGGCTATTGTCGAACAATGGATAGCATCTGAATTTAAATCTAATACCAAAGATGATTCTTCTTATATGATGCATTTTGGTAAACCAGGAGAAGCTTAAAATAAAATTTATGATAATAGCAATAATGATATTTTTTATACTAACAACAATAGCGAGTGTGGTAGGTATTTTAAATCTACTAAACAAAGTTGATGCGTATGAAAATTTTATATTAGATAGACAGGAAGCGTATGAGGCTCTATTGCAAAGAATTAGAGATATAGATTCAAAAGAAATTTTTGAAAAAGATGATGAAGTTGGTGTTACATTTGATGATATTAAAAATGAGATAGAAGAATTTAAAAACATTATAGAATAAAATGCCAAGAAAACCAAAAACTCCTAAAAGTAAAATGTATTTCACTTTGGATACGGAGGAAGCTATAATAGCTTACAATAAATCCGATAATCAAAGAGAAAAAAATGCATTGTATGTAGAGAGAATTAAATACCCGTTTGAAAAAATAGCGGAAAACGTTTTGAATACTTATAAGTTTTCTTATTTTGATGATGGACATGGAGATGTGAAAAGAGAAGTGGTATCTCAAATGATTTACAAAATTCACATGTTTCAAGAAGGTAAGGGTAAAGCGTTCTCTTATTTTACTAGAATGGCCTTAAACCATTTGATTCTATTAAATAATTCAAACTATAAGAGGTATAAACAGAATGAATTGATGTCTGTAATGCCTGAAAGTTGGAATCCATCTGAGGATACATTAGCAATTGAAACGGATAGTAATCATATTGAATTCCGAACTCTTATGTTATCATATTGGGATGCTAAACTAAATGTAGTATTTGATAAAAAAAGAGATATACAGATTGCGGATGCTATATTAGAATTATTTAGGAGGGTTGATTACATTGAGAATTTTAACAAAAAAAGTTTATACCTGTTAATAAGGGAAATGACAGGGCACAAAACACATTATATAACAAAGGTAATTTCAACTATGAAAGTACATCAAGATAAAATCTTAGAAGAGTACTTAAATACAGGAGATATTACCATAGAAGAAGATATTTTTTATAGATGATACAAATAGGAATAAGTTGTTATTATCACGATTCATCCGTATGTTTACTTAAGGATGGTAAAGTGATATTAGCAGTAGAGGAAGAGAGATTTAGTGGGATAAAGCATGATAGTTCGTTTCCAGAAAAATCAATTAAATGGATTATAGAAGAATCCGGATTTAGTTTCGAAGATATTGAAGAGGTTTGTTTTTATGAAAAACCTTTGATTAAAACACATAGAGTTGTAACAACTTGTCTACTAAACTTTCAAATTAAAGATGCATTTAAATTTGGAGTAAAAGGAGTAAAACAATATTTTACTCTGATAAATAAAATTAAATGGTTGTTTTCTAAAGCCAAAATTAAGTTTACAACACACCACGATTCACATATCGGGTATTCATATCTAACGTCTCCATATAGAGAAGCTGCAATATTAAGTGTAGATGGAGTTGGTGAATGGGATACAACCGTTTTGGCACATGGGAAAGGAAATGCTTGGGAAACATTAGAAACAACAAAGTTTCCAAGCTCATTGGGAATGTTATATTCCACATTCACCGCTTTCTTAGGATTCAAACCAAATGAAGGTGAGTATAAAGTAATGGGATTAGCACCGTATGGTAATCCAAAAACATTTGCACACAAATTTAGAGAAATAATATATCCTTCTAAAAAAGGTGGATATACTTTGAATATGGAAATGTTCGATTACCATAAAAGTGATGAGGTTATGTTCACATCTAAATTATCGGAACATTTAGAAATTTTACCTCGTTTACCAGAAGAAGAAATTACACAAGAATATAAGGATTTGGCATCAACGGTACAATTCATTTATGAGATGTACTTTTTTCGTTTATTGAAAGATTTACATCGTAGAACTAAATGTGATAATTTAGTATTAGGTGGAGGTTGTGCATACAATGGAACTGCTAATGGCAAGATTTCGAAAAAGACCGGATTTAAAAATGTATGGATTCCTTCAGCACCATCTGATGCGGGTTCTGCAATAGGAGCATGTTTAATTTCATATTGTGGAAATGATAGTGATTCTTTACAAAGAGTTGATAATACAAATCCTTACTTAGGCCCGAAATATTCTACAGATATTATTAAAAGAGAATTACAGAATTATAATAAAAAATTAATATACAATAAATTGTCCGATGATGAAATTATTTCAGTTGTTGCAGATGCAATTTCAAATGGTAAAGTTGTGGCTTGGTTTGAGGGTAGATTGGAGTTCGGTGCTAGAGCCCTTGGGCATCGTTCTATTTTGGCTGACCCTACAAATGGGGAAATGAAAAGTAGAATAAATAAGATAGTAAAGAAAAGAGAAGGATTTAGACCATTTGCACCAATTGTAAAATTAGAGGATGTATCTACATACTTCGAATGGGATAAATCAGTTCCATATATGAATCAAATAGTAGGTGTTAAAAAAGAATATAGAAATATGTTACCTGCAATTACTCATGTTGATGGAACTGCTAGAATTCAAACTTTAGATAGAGAACAATGTGTTAGAATTTATGATTTACTTACAGAATTGGAAAAACAAAACGAATATCCCATAGTTCTTAACACATCATTTAATATTAAAGACCAAACGATGATTAGAGACCCAAAAACTGCAATAGATACATTTTTGGATATTGGGTTAGATATGTTGGTATTAGAGGATTATGTTATAACTAAGAAATGAAACGAATAGTTGCTTACGGAGATAGTTGGACAGTTGGAGAGGGTTGTAATAGAGAAATCGAAGACACTCTCTCTAAACACGAAAAGATAATATACCAAAAAGAAAATAGTTGGGTTAGACACTTAAGTGATAAATTGGGATTACCTTATCAAAATAATGGGATAAGTGGTAATCCCAATAATGTTATATTCAACCAGATAGTTGATGATATAAAAAGTGGAGAGACTACAAAAAACGATTTTGTTGTTGTTATGTGGTCTTCTTCACTTAGAGATTACTTACCATTTTTCCCAAAAGGCCCAAAAGGAGAATGGTTAAGTTGGAGTACCAAACATCTTATGGAAACTCCTGATAGATTTTTTACATCAACCCAAACTGAAAACCGTTATTATGATTTCTTTATGGAAGATTATAAAAAATTCTATTTAGTTAATTTATATAACGAAAATTATTATAGTATAGTTAATCAAAACTATATTGTATTTCTACAGGAATTTTTTAAACATTATAAGATTAAACATCTTTTTGTAGATGGTATAGAAGATATGTTTATGGGTATTTTACCACACTATGACAGGACGAATTTAATAGATAGTAGGGTTTATTGGGAATTTAGAAAACAAACCGCTAGAGGGTATTTAAATACGTTTAATAGAGCTGATTTATGGGAACACTCGGAAAGATGGGATACGAGAGGAACTCAACATCCTAATTCAGAAGGATACCAATTACTATCTGAAGAGTTATATAGATTTATCGATTCACAAAAAATTATATAATAAGGTATTTATTAGTATGGCAAAACAACAATCTACAGATTTCGTAATGTTTGGAGAAAAGAAGTTATCTGACTTATTCGGTGAGATATACACTAACCAACATTCGAAAAAACAAAAAATAAGTGATTTGATTGAGGAATTCAAAAAACAAATCAGACATGCAGGAGATATTGCTGCAATTGGACCGGTTATCAAGGATTTGGTTAAGTTCTCAGTAGAGAATGATGATATATTGATTAGATTGGCAACAATTGGGCAAAGATTTGTTGCAATGGAATATAAGGGAACTAATGATGGTGGATTATTAACTGATAGAGAAAAAGAAGAGTTACTGGGTGAATTGGAAAAGATTTCAAAAGATGTTCAAGCAAAAACTATGGATAAGGTAGATGATATTGAATATGAATTGGAAGAAATCCAAAGAAAACTTGAAGAAACTAAAAAATAATGGCAGATTTATTAAGCACCAAAAGTGAATATAGAGTAAATGCAAGTTCTACCAATGTACAGAGTAAACCAACCACTTACTTAGGCGTTGTTGAAAAGGTATATCTTTCAATTGAAAAAGATTCCGCAGGAAACAATATAGTTCCAGGTTCAATATCAGTAAAGGGATTGGGTGCTAATAATAAGGGTATCGCTAAAACAGCATATCCAGTTGATGAAATGTGTTTGACTGTACCATTGATTGGTGAGATAGTTGAAGTTTTCAATGATTCTAATGTTCCATCCTACAGAAGATTTAACTTTAACGAATCTATTGCATCGGGTATAATGCAAGGTAGACAAGGGCAGGCTAAATCACCTCTTACCGATATATCTTCTTTTAAATCACTTGCACTATCAGGTGGAAGTGGGCTGGGAGCCGCTTTAGGTGGTAATAAACCTGCTAAGAGATTAAGGTTATATGAGGGTGATACCGTTATTCAATCCAGATATGGACAATCTATAAGAATGAGTAGTGGAGCCGGTGGTGGTAGTCCAATTTTGATTATAAGAAATGGAGAAGCTAAAAAAGGATTATTGGGTGGAATTGTATCTGGATTATTGGGCGGCGGTGAAACGGAGGAAGATATAAATAAAGATGGTTCTACTATAGCTATAAGTGCTGGGAGTTACACATCACCATTTTCACCTGGAACACCTCTTCCAGTTGTAGGTACTAGTAATTTTAAGATGAATCCTGGAAAAGCATTACCTGCTCCAAATTTATTAAATAGTAAATCCTATGCTTTTGAAAGTTATCCAAAATCATTAGATGGCAATCAAATTATAATATCGTCTGATAGATTAGTATTTTCATCTAGAATAAACGAAATCATTTTTTGGAGTAAGGGTAACTACGGAGTAATAACAGATGGAATTTTTTCGGTAGATACAGAAAAGGGTTTTAATATAAACTCAAGAGGTAACATTGATATTCAATCGCCTGATAAAGAAATAACTCTTTATGTAGGTAGAGCGGGTAAGATAAACTTAGGAAATATAGATGTACAACCTGCCGTAAAAGGTAATGCTTTAGTGAATATACTAACAGAGATAATAACTGAGATGGAAAATCTTAAAGCAGGTGGATTATTAACACCAGCTGGTCCTGTTAGTGGCATGGACCCTGAAATGAGTGAAAAGCTAAAACAAATTAAATCAAACTTAAAATCTATATTATCAACAAAAGTTGATGTATCTTCATAAAATTTTAATATATGCCGGGTTGGGATGGGTTTAAAACACAAGTAAGGGCTGTAATGGAATCATATCCATTAGATTATGATGTATTACCCAAACAATTAGCTAGAGCGTATGATATGGCAATGAGAGTACCACCAGCAGGTGATTTGTTAGTTGGTAATCCTGTTTTATCCGGTAATGTTGTGGGAATGGAATTAATATTTAGAAGTGTATTTTTACAACAGGCTACATCACCGGAACAATTAGATTTAATTAAACTTTTAGCAGCTGGATTTGTAACATATTGGACCGGTGCAACTATATCACCCTTAAAAATACCTGCACTTGCACCTATTGGAGCAACTCCACCTTCATTGCAAAATTTAAGTGGATTGTGTACCAATCCAGGAACAATCGCTCAAATACCACCATTTGTTTATAAAGGAGAACCGAATGTAGATACTTTTATAAATAACTTTATAACTGCAGCTGATATACACCTGCAAACCGTAAGTGGAATATTTAATGTACTGGCACTATATGGAGTACCTCCAACCGCTATGACAATGGCAGGTGTAGTACCTTGGTTAGGTTTTAGTACGAACGCGAGTTCAACTGCATTATCAAACCAATTAGCTTTTGATTCGGCATTCTTAGCATTGGGATTAGGGGATAGACCTGATTTATTAGGAAACGCGGATGCTATAGTAGCTGCCTATAATGCACAATCAGGAGGAAGTGGAGCAAGTGGTGGTGAAGGTGCGTTTGCAAATTCAAAAAATCCAATAACAGATGCACCGCTTACATTTTTACAATGTGCCGTGCAAATTATTGAAACGCTTGAGGGTGGTTATAATAATCCTCAAATTATGTGTAGAGACCATCCATACGCTAGTCCTAGTCATCCAAAACATGATAAAAGAGGAAACCCAACAAATAGACCTCCGGTTTTTACTGACCCTAGATTTCATAGAAGTGGTGAAACAATGTTTGGTATGGATAGGGTAGCTGGGCAAACAGAAAAAACTGCGTTAGGTAGAGAATTTTGGGCAAAAATGGACAAGGCAGGTGCTTGGTATAATTGGCCATTATATCATATACCAGCTGAACCATTAAAATCTGAATTATTACTTTTAGCTGCAAAGATACAGGAGCCGACTTTTAATTCACTTATGTTAAGTAAAGTACCAAATCCTGAATTAAGAGAATTGGTAAGACAAAATGGTAAACTTATGTTTAATTTTGCCTATGCATCATGGAATGGAGGAGGGTGGTTTGGAGCATTTGGAGCGGCATTAACCAAAGTTTATGAAGCAGGAATGAAAGACCCCATAGATTTGGCTGAATATTTTGTTAATATGAGGATTAATAATGATGCAATTTACAAATATAAACCTAATGATAGTGGATACAAACTTATTAGACAAGGTGGATTTAAGATAGCTAGTAAATTGGGTATAACTCCAACTGCTACAAGAGAAGCGTGGGTAGCAAATGTGGGTAGCAAATTAAGTCGTACATCTGGTACTATTCCGGCTTAATTTGACAATTTTACCAAATAATAAAACTAAATATTTATATAAACAACAAACAATGTATGGACACGAACAAACTATTTAAAGCAATTCAAATAATCGTTCAGGAGGAAGTAAAAAAAGAAATTTCTCTTATTAAAGAAGAAATAAGAAAAGAGGTGTTAGCGGAGGTTAAGAAATCACAGCCTATTAAGCAACAATCTTCTCTTAAATCATTAGTAGAGGAAAGTGCTGACCCGTTCGATTTAGCTAACAAAATTTTAAGCAGAGATAGAGAATCTCAGCCTGAGCAAAGAACTTATACTAAGAATTCAATGTTAAATCAAGTTCTTAATGAAACTGCTATGACGGGCGTTAGACCTAATTTTTCTCAAGATAATGGTGAGTGGGGAACTATTACACCTGAAATGATTGGATATGGTAATCCTCAGATGGGATTTCAGCCACAATATGATAACTCACCTGCAATCAGTACCGGAAACGATATATTAGATAAAGCAATCGCGAGAAGTGCTAAGGTTTTGGCGGCAAGTAAAGATAAAAATAGATAATGGCAATTATAACCGGCCCTAAGTTAGTAAAAGACCTACCTGAAAAGGATAGGGTAGCAATAGGAATCACTCTTCCAATTCAAAGGGGGAATGGTGGTTATTTTGCTCAATCTTATCAAACTTCGGAGCAGGTTAAATCTAATATAAAAAATCTAATTCTTACAAGAAAGGGTGAAAGATTAATGCATCCTAATTTCGGAACAGATTTATATAATACTTTATTTAATCAAAATACTGATGATTTAGAATCGGAAATTGAACGTTCTATTGATAGAGCTATTCAAGAATGGATGCCGTATATATCGGTTGATGAAATATTAGTAGACCAAACAAACACAAACAGAGATACCTATTTCTTTACGGTTACATTGAATTTTAGAGTTGCTGGACAACAAAATTTAGAAACGATAACATTTAATATAAATGAATAATGGCATTTAAGGTAACAAATAAAAACATAGGTAGAAATAGCAGAGATATTTCTTATTTAGGTAAGGATTTCGAATCGTTTAGAAATAACTTGATGGAATATGCTAAAACATACTTCCCAAGTACATACAACGATTTTAATGAAACCTCACCTGGTATGATGTTCATTGAAATGGCATCATACATAGGAGATGTGTTGGGTTATTATACCGATGCCTCTTTAAAAGAGAGTTTGATACAATATGCATCGGAAGAGAAAAACGTATTTGCATTAGCTAACTTATTAGGATATAAACCAAAATCATCGGCACCTGCTGTAACAACATTATCTGTATATCAGTTATGTAAAGCAGATGCAGCGGGTGAATTGGATACCAGATACCTATTAAGAATTAATTCAGGCTTAACAATAACATCTACATCAAATTCCGAAATTACTTTTAGAACAGTTGAATCATTAGATTTTAGTGACCCAACTGATAGAGAAATCTCTGTATATAATTTGTCAAATTTTAATGTTCCTAATTATTATTTAGTTAAAAAACAAATTCAGGCAATTTCAGCTAACGAAACAGAATTTACTAAAACTTTCGGCTCAGCTGAATCATTCGCCTCATTAATTTTACCTGAAACAAATGTTATTTCAATTGAATCTATTGTAGATGATGAAGGTAATAAATGGTATGAAGTTCCTTATTTGGCACAAGAAACCATTTACATTGATTATCCTAACGTAGAATCAAACGACTCTGATTTATATCAGTTTAAGGAAACTGTACCATATCTTCTAAAATTATTAAAGACAAGTAGAAGATTTGTAAGTAGAGTAAATGATGATTTTACCACTTCTATTCATTTTGGCGGAGGAGATAGTTCTTTATCCGATGAACTTTTAATACCAAACGTTAAAAACGTAGGATTAGGATTAAATAGTTCAATAGACAGAATGGGAGAATCATACGACCCAACTAACTTTTTAAAAACAAAATCTTATGGGCAATCTCCATCCAATACTACATTGACTGTAAGTTATTTAGTAGGAGGAGGTGTCGCTTCAAACGTACCACAGGGAGATTTGACAACTATATCATCGATTTCATTTGATAATGATTTGGTTGATATGTTAGATTTAGATGATACGGTTTATACATTTGTTAAGAATTCAGTTGCAGTTGAAAATGAAACACCTGCAAAAGGAGGAAGAGGGTTTGATACAATAGAAGAAATTAGAGAGAGTGCATTAGCTAATTTTGCATCACAAAATAGAGCAGTAACATCAAAGGATTATCAGGTAAGAGCTTTATCGATGCCTTCAAAATTTGGTTCGATTGCTAAAGTGTTTGCAGTTGGTGATAATTCTCTTAATGCAAATTCACCTGAAAGTATTTTAAACTCAACTGATAACTTAGACCAGTTTACAGAAATAGTAAGAACTATAACTAAAACAGCTGTAGCTAATGGTGGTAATTTACCAACTACAAATGATATAAAAGGATTGGTTAGAAACTTTGTACAAAAAACAACACAAAATGCAGAGTTAGTAAATCCGTTTGCTATCAACCTTTACACATTAGGATATGATTCAAACGGAAATTTAACTACATTAAACAGAGCTGTAAAGGAAAATCTTAAAACATATATTAATGAATATAGAATGTTAACCGATGGTGTTAACATAATTGATGGATTTATTATTAATATAGGTGTTAATTTTGAAATTACCACATATAAAAACTTCAATCAAAGAGAAGTAATATTAACTTGTATCAACGAATTAAAATCTTTCTTTGATGTAAACAATTGGCAATTTAATCAAACAATAAACTTATCTGATATTGAATTAACATTAGCTATGGTAGAAGGAGTGGCATCGGTTCAGAATGTAGAGATTGTAAATAAATGTGGTGGGATATATGCAAGAAATAGTTATAACATTAAAGAAGCAACAAAGAATAAGATAATCTATCCATCTTTAGACCCATCTATCTTTGAAGTTAAGTTTCCTGATAAAGATATTAAAGGTAAAGCGATATAATGATATATTTTGTAACAGCATCAAAGGATGCATCTGTTTATAGTTTATATGTGAATAAAAACACAGGATTGGATGAGATATTAACTATATCCAAACACTATTCACGCTTTGCTGAAAGAGATAATGCTAGAACATTTATTAATTTTGATATAGAAAATGTTCCATCGTATGTAACCGCTTCATCTGCTACATTACATTTGAAACTTACTCAACCGGAAGAGTTGGCGGTAAGTTATTCAGTTTATGGCTATCCGGTAACGGAAAGTTGGAATATGGGAAGAGGTACTTGGCCAGAGAACATTAATACCGATGGTATAAATTGGACTAATCAAAGTGGAGTTGATTTTAGTGTAGAATCATCTCAATCATTTACATATTTTGATTCCGATTTAAATATGAACATCAAATCAATATATGATTATTGGACAGGTTCTGCTAATTACGGAATTAGATTATCACACACATCATCTGCGGAAGAAACATCTTTGGATTATGGTGTATTGAGATATTATTCAAAAGAAACTAACACTATATTCCAACCTCTTCTTAAATTAGGATGGGATGATTCTGAATTTATAACAGGTTCTCTTACTGCTTTAACTGATTCACAGATTATAGTTAGGAGTAAAGAATTGAGAGATAATTATACAGAGGGTAATAGAGTTAAGATAAAAATAATAGGAAGAAGTTTATATCCAACTAAAACTTTTACAAACTCTTTTTCATACGGTGATATTAAGTATTTACCTCAAACTTCATATTATGCGGTTAGAGAAGAAATAACAAAAGTTAATATGATAGATTTTTCGGATTACACAAAAATCAGTTGTGATGTGAATGGAAATTATATTAATTTGGATACTTCTAATTTTCCTAAAAATAGAGTATATAGATTACTATTTAAGATAGTTAGAAATGGTATAAGTGAATTTATTGAAGATGATTTAACTTTTATAATTAAGTAATGGAATTTGAATTAATTAGAAAGGATTTACAAAATAGTGGTTCGTTAGCAGCTAAAAACAGACCAAACACTTATTTTCAAACAAACATTGAGGATGAGAAGGGAGGATTTGTGTATGCACCATCTAAAAAAAGAATATATAATACCGATGAATTAAAAAAGACTATTGATGTAAATGTAGTTGAATTAATTCCAGATAGATTAGAAACAGAATTAGATTTAGTTCCACGTGTATTATATAACGATGCAACTCGTTCATTGGAACTTGCGAATGAAACTATAGCATCACAATCAATAGTAATTGGAGGATTAGAATCACAGGTATCGGAATTAACCGCATTATCAGCATCATTGGATGTGCAATTGGATAATGAGAGATTACTAAGAGTTACCGCAGAATCAAATGCAGAACAACTTAGAAAACAATTTGTATTGGTAAATGATACAATGCAAACTTCATTACAACGTTCGGTTAACGAAGGTATTGAAAAAACAGGATTGCAAGCTAGAAATGAGGGACAGAATGCAACTATTCAATCTCTTAACAAACAAGTGGATAGTTTAACTCAACAACTAAATGGTAAAAATGCCAGATTATCAGAAGGAGCAAAAGCGGGTGCGGATTTTACCATTAGAGTAATTGAAAAATCAGACCCTGCACAAAAAGATTTATACTTTGATGTGAAAACAGGAGAAAGTACTGGTAAATGGGCAAACGGTCCAACTGTAGAATTATTTAATACAACATTAGAGCCAATAACTGTTGATATAAAAATTAAAGGAACTCAAGCATGGATTGGTGGGCCATCAATAGTTAATATAGACCCTCAACAAAAAGTTGAAGTAACTATGCAGCCTGATTTCGGTGTAATTAATGGTTTAGACCCTAGACCTAGAACATTCTTAGGAATAGCAGGAGGTGGTGTGGCAACAAACTATACTGGAACCGTATCTTTCAAAACTAAAAACGGAGAAGTTTCTTTAAGTTGTAACTTATACAAACATAGAAGATAAAAATATGAGTTTAGATAAATTTAAAAATATCAATGATGTATTAAATAAGGGAACATCTCTTACTACTGAATTAACGGCTACTGAGCTTAAGTTAATAGATAAGGGATTTATTGCAACTCCTTTTTTAGTTGGCAATAATGATGTTTTAGAATTCATATTATATGATTCGACTAATAATGTATTAGAACAATCTGATTATGGTAATGTTCGTTATATTAATTCAGATGAAATATCAAATTATATTATAAGAAGTGAAAATGTATTAGATACAATATATGATGGAGGGGGATTTCTTATAGATGTTAAAAAATTAGTAAAAGAAGCAGGGTATAATACAGGAGTATTTAGAGTTCAATTTAATTTTGTAAATAATAGGGTTGGTTCTAAAATAGAAATGGATAGATTATGGGTTCACGAAATATCTCCATCTAGAACAGAATTAAGATTATTACCGTACAACAATTTCAACGAGAATATTCCTTATGAAGTTGATATAGAAAGAGATTTAAATCAGGCTTATGAAAGTTTTGTAGTAGGTAGATTTAGTGGTGATGAGGTTTACTCTGAAATAAACGAAATTATAAATAGATTGGATGTTCAGAGATTACAGGATACATTTGCTAAAATAAAATCAAAGGATTACATAGATAGAATACAATATGAATTTGGTATAACAAATTATGACCAATTTTTTACTAAAGTATTGGAATCTATGAAAGAAGCAGTTAGACACGCACTACTTCATAAGAATTCAATTATAGGAAGTTCAGATTTTGGAAAACCACTAGGGGATGAAGTTGATTTTACATATTATAACAAAAATGAAATTGTAAATCTTCTTAATAAAAAATTTAGAGATGCGTGTGATTTTCATCTTCCTAAGAGAACATTGGCTAATGAAGTATTGATAGATTCCGAAACACAACAGAGCATAGATAAGCTAACTACATTGATTCAATCATTGGAATCTGAAAAAGTTACTGAAAATGTTTCTACGGAAAGAGTATCAGTTCCAATTCCAACTTATGGAGAAATTAAAGATGCTGTTGTATCAGTTCAAAAAACTGAAATAGTTGTTCCTAATGTAGAGCAGCCAGTTAAAATAGAAGTTCCTATTATGGAAACCCCTGCTACAATCGTATCCGATGTGATTAATGAAAAAGGAGTTGGGTTTGCTGGTATATTCGGAAATAAAGGAAATAAGCCTAGAACTGGTTTCTTAAATAAAGATGTTACTAAAAAGAAACTTGGTTTATTTGGAGGAAGGGGTAATGCAACTAATACAGGAGCAGGAGGAGGAGCTATTACAGGAACAACTGAAGGTGATAGAAGAGCCGGAATCCCAGCTTCAATTGCAGAAAGGTTAAGAAATAAAAGAGATAACCAAAAATAAGTAAAAGATGGCAACTAGAGATGATAGAGTTTATAGAGTGGAGGAAATTGGTAACAATCAATTACTAAGTAGCTTTGACACAAATTCGTTTAGCCAAACTGGTGGAGGCGGGGGAGGTGCCGCCGCTACTGTAGGGACAACCGGAGGTGATACAAATGTTCTTGCATTTGACCCATATACTAGCCCATACATAACCCCTCGAAGAGTTTTTTTCACAATAAATACATATACTAATTTAAGTAAAAAAGGTGTATTAGCTAAAGCATATTTAAACGGAGTTGAAGTAGAAGACCAATCTATTTCAACTGGTAGAATTACTTTTAGTTTAGAAGAACAAAGATTATTAAATCCATCTACTTTAACTTTAGTTAGTGGAGATTTAAAACCACAAAAATATTTTATAATTCAGGCTAGAAAAGATGTTGAAAACGAAGTTTCTATAATAGAATACGATATTATCGGTGATACATCACCATCTTCTCTTATTGGAACACCATCACCAACAGGACAAGGATTAGATGCTGGTACCCAGAATACAATTGATGGGCAATACGATGGAAGTGGTGGTAATACGATTGGTGGTGGAGTAAGTGGTTTCGGTGGAGGCGGTGGAGGTATGAGAGAAGTTAATCCTAATGATTTCAGAGGAGCAGGTTTTGGAGTAGCGGGTACATCTAGAAATGATAGAGAAGCAGCACAACAATAAAATAATAAGTAATTAATGGCACAAAGAGAGATTAAAATACCGTTTAATGATTATAGAGCCGATATAATATTGGATGTTGCCTTTGAAGGTAACATTCCGGTAGAAACACCCGTTGCGCCACAGGGTATAAACATTACCGTAGTTAACTCTGTAAATGAACCTTCTATACGAGTTTTTTATAAAAGTTTAGAGGGGTTAGATGTTCAGGAAATTATAAGAACAGATAGAACTTTTCAAGTTTTAAAAAATACTAAATTATCAATCGGAAGAGCGGATGCTGTTAATTTTAATATTAACGGTATAAAAATATTCAAAGCAAACGGAACATTAATAAAAGATAGTTCTGCTAATCTATTCGATTTAGAGAATATTGTAGAAGATTATAGAATAGAAGTTACTACTCAGCGAAATGTAACTACTGATAATATAGCTAGATTTTCAAATGTATTACAGCCTACATACAAATGGAATACAGAATTAAATAAAGAATTCCAATTAAGTGTAGGAGTACAAAACGCTACATATCTAAAATATTATTTTCCAAATCAATCAGGAGCGGATTCCAATGGTGCTAAAATAGCCAACGTCATTGATGGAACTGCTAAAATTGTATTAAATAATCCAAACGCAGTTGGGATATATGAGTTAGTCGTTATTGCCGGAAATGAGTTATTAAAAGATGGTGAAGAACAGAGAACTAGGATAAATGTATATGTTGAAAAAACATACGGGCAACCAGATGTTACAAATATTATCTTTGATAGAAATATTGTAGAGGCTGATTTAAGACCTTTAGATTTTGATTTTAACTTTGATATTGATACCGTAGATTCCGAAGGAGTTGATGTATTCTTAGGAGATAATAAAATTTTCAATACTCCAATTGTAAACGGAGAAGCTAAAATTTCATTAAAAGCCAAGGAACTATATAATTCATATAAATCTTATTTTAATGAAGATGATGACTCGTATGAAATAACATTTACCTTACAACCATATTTCAATGGTATAAATGGTAAAATAGTAGGTAAAAGAGAAAGTTTTACTGTTTTCGTTCAGAGAGCTAAATATCTTGTTTCAAGTGGTGAAGTTTTGGATACATTTTCTAATGTATTCTCACAACTATTCTCTGGAGAAACAACTAAAAAAGATTTTGAAGATAATATCGTATTTGAAGATGATAAACATTTATATTATCAGGTTAAAACAGATAATGATGAATCGTATGTAATAACAAATACAGGAGCGGATGATGCTACATTCTCATTAGAGGGTAACAAAATTGTACCTACTAGATATGAAATAGACCCACAGACTGGTAATACTATAAGGGTAAGAGAACAACGTGATTATTTTTCATTAGTAGTTAAATTATTAGAGCCGGTAGCTGAAACCATAGTACCAAATCAATTAATTTGGATTACTAAGCAAATAATACCATCTATTGTAGAAACTATTATTATAAACGATAGTGATGAAAATATTTGTGTTCCATTAAAACCAAACTTTGGAGTAGATGTAGTAGATGAAACTGGATATGAATTTTTTAATCAAATTGTAGCTAGTGGTTCTGTTACTTCGAATGATGTAGTAAATCAGTACCTATCAAAATCTCAATTTAACTTAGAAGACCTTAACATTGAGTACATTAGTGGTAGTGATGTAACTTCATCATACTTTTTAAAATTTGAAAACTTTGTAAACTTTTCAAGCGCACAAACTCGATTAGAAAATTTTCAATACAAAATTGAAACAATTGAGAATTGGCAAAATAAATTAGTAACAACTCTATACTCAGGTTCAACCCTATCTACTTCATCCGTATCATTATTAACGAGTGCATCTTATAATGATAAGATAAAATCTATTACAAATGGGTTCGATGGGTTTGAAAAGAAAATGTATTTTGAATATGGAGTAAGTTCTTCCAACGCTCAGTTTTTTGAAATCCAAAAAGATTATGCAGAGGTATATGATAGAGGTAATGTAAATTATTTAGTAAAACATACACCTCAGTTTATAAAAGAAGATTCAGGTAACTTAGAATTCCTTTCATTCTTAGAGATGATAGGTCAGCATTTTGATATTATATGGTCATATATTAATGGTATCAATAGAATACGAAAAGTAACTAATAAATCTACAGATGGTATATCTGATAAATTAGTTTATACATTATTGGAAAACTTTGGGTGGGACCCGAAAACTCCATTTAGTGGACATCAATTATGGAAATATGCGTTTGGAACAAATGAAGATGGGTTAGCTAACACTAATCAAAATGCATTAGGTGATAATGTTTCTCCTTCTTACACTCCAGAAGCGGCGAGAAATCAAGTTTGGAGAAGAATACTAAATAACTTACCATACCTTTTAAAACACAAAGGTACGAAGAAAGCTATTAACGCGATTATGGCTTGTTATGGAGTACCATCTTCATTATTAACAATAGTTGAATTCGGTGGACCATCTGTAACGGGTTCACAAAGTACTAAATACACATACGAAGATAGAACTGCGGCACTTAACATTGCTAGAGATGAATATTTGACCGTTGATTGGAAAGAGGGAACATCGTTTAATGACCCTGATGCAATTGAACTTAGATTTAAAACATCTAAATTATCGTTTGTATCACAATCTACAACTCTATATCATACACAAAGTTTAGTAAACATTGGTGGAGCTGGTAGTGGTATATGGAATGTTAAGTTAGTTCCATCGGGTTCTACCATATATGGTGATATAATATTCCAAATGAGTGCAAGTAGTAATATTTACATCAGTCCTGGTGTAGTTACTTCTGGCTCTGAATTGGTATCAATGAGTATTCAAAATGTTCCTATATTCGATAACACATATAAGCACTTTACAATTCAAAGAGAAGTTCTTAGTAGAGATGAATATGTTGGTAATACATTAACTAGAAGTTTGGATTATGAGCAATATACAATGTTTTATAAACAAGCTAATGGAGATAGAATATCATTAAGTGAATATGATGTATTAGATTTATTAGTTACTTCTAATTCAGGTTCATTAGTATCTGGTTCAAAATATTACAATGGTATATCATGGTTAAGTGGTAGTACTATTAATTTTGGTGGACAGAATGCAGGTGGTATTAGTGGTTCAATTGATGAGGTTAGAATTTGGGGAGGAGCATTAAGTGAATCTGTAATAACATCTCATACATTAAATCCTGATACTATATTTGGTAACGATGTGTATTCTTCAACATCTGATTTATTTTTCCGTTCTGATTTTGAATATCCTAAAAATAGACAAAGTGGAAGTGGTGATAGATTTATAAAAAACGTAGCACCTTTTGTAACATATACATCTTCATTAGATTCAAACGGAAAGCAAATCGTAGTTAGTGGATATAGTGGCTATGCAACCGCTAGTATTTTCGCAACTGCAAGTAATTATCCATACCACTATGATGTGTATGAAAGATTTGTAACTGCTGAAGTTCCATCTATAGGATTTGTTGGAAAGGATAAAGTAAGAAATGAAGATATAACACTAAATGGTCAATTATCATATAAACAAAGAGCAACTAAAAAGGCTTACGATAGAGCACCTATTGATTCAAACAGATTGGGATTATTCTTCTCACCTGTTAAAGAAATTAATTTAGATATACTTCGTTCATTGGGACCTATTAATATTGGGGATTACATCGGAGATTGGGATGATGAATATGGGAAGGATACATATAAGGATTTAGACCAACTTAGAAATTACTATTTTGAGAGAACTCAGCTTAATTTTGATGAATATATAAAACTTATCAAATCAATTGATAAATCTATGTTCGACATGTTAGACCAGGTAATTCCTGTAAGAGCTAACGTATCTAAGGGGTTATTAATTGAACCATCATTATTAGAAAGAAGTAAAATTAAGATTAATAGACCTATAGGTGAAAATATATTACACACCTCTTCTATTAATGTAATGGAAAATACTCTAATAGAAATGAGTGTTCCTTCATATACCGGTTCGTTGGATATGAATGATAGCATAGCATTTGAAGCAACACTTCCATACTATTCAGGTAATTATGACATAATTGAAAATTTAAATATAACAACAGAGTACCCTACTTATGGTGCAAATCATAGTGTTATTGGGAATATTACTTCGAGTGCATCTATATTATCTAATTTACCTAATAGAGGTAGTATAATAATAGATATTGATGCTGGATTAAGAGAGGGTACTATAATAGGTGAAGTTGATTTAGAAGACTCATATCAACAAGTGGGTAATGATGCGGATTCTCCATTTAATAAAGGATTTGGATTAGTAGGATTTAATGGAGCAGTTGACAGAACTTACTATAAAGATTCTGGAAATTTGGTACTAACCGAAAGATATAATGCTTACATAATAACTGTTAAATATACTAGAAAAGTTCCTAAGAGAGTTCCGGCTGATGGATTATCTGGTTCATTGTTCAATACAACTAAATTAAGTCCAACAGATAAAGTAGTATTAGAAAAGATAGAAAGATATGAAAAGAAGTTAATTTTAATAGACCCAATAGATTATTCACTTGGTGTACCTGCTTTTAGAGCACCATTGCAACATTCATTTTATATAGATATATTGGCTAATTTAGGAACATATCCATATAAAAATGGGATAATAACCGCAATAGAACCTTTCGTAGGCTTAACATCAGGTCATTATAGTAATACAAAGGATACCGCTAGAGGTTTAGAGAATAGTTTTTATGGGGGGTCTAAGCAAACATCATTAACAACTTTGGATGGAACTCCGGCAGTTGAAACATTCTCAACTAACCCTAACAGATTAAGAGTTGGACCAACGGGTAGAGGTAGTGGAGAACCAATCTTAGAGGTAGATTAAAAGATTTTGTATAAAACGAATAAGTTATATATTTATAATAGAAATAACAAAAAGAAAACCAAAATATGGCATACTTAGATAACTCGGAAATCATTGTAGATGCTATTCTAACAAAGAAAGGTAGAGAAAAATTGGCAGCGGGACAGCAATTAGGTATTACTCAATTCGCATTGGGTGATGATGAAATTGATTACCAACTATATGATGCGGCACACCCAAAGGGTTCTGCGTATTATGATGCAGCAATTAAAGCTACTCCTATATTAGAAGCTTCTCCAGATGAAACACAAGTTTTGAGATACAAACTTGTAACTCTTCCAAAGAACACAACTAAAATACCTCAAGTATCAATCGGCGTAACATCGATTACTACAAATCAAACAAGAGGTAAAGTTACTATTTCACCTACAACTTCACCAGCGGGTAACACTACAAGTGGTTATACTGCGGTATTAGCTGATAAGACAGCGGGTACATTGGTGGGTATAGGTATCGCGACATCAGGACAGATTTCTGTTAGTGATAATGTAACTGCTACAGCGGATGTTAAGAAAGGTTTAACTTTCGAATTCATTCCTAATCCGAATTTAACTTCGGCAGTGGTAACAACATTGACAGTTTATGGAAACGAAACAGGTGGTTCGATTTCTATTCCTGTGACAGTAAACTATGTAGCATAAAAATATAATATAATAAGATGGCACAAATTACAGGAGCACAAGGAGCGGATTTAACCCAGAAACTTTCCCAATATTTAGTAGATAATGCTGGATTGATAGATTCTACTACGGTAGCTAATTTATTGAACCAATACTTACCTGCTAATGAAAAGGTAGGATTGTCGAGTGGTGGAGTTATCTCAAACGGAATATATAAAAAATTCGGAGACTTTGATGTTATTTCAAACAAAATAGAAGTAGTAACTGAAGGTTTATGGAGTAATGGTAGTGGTAGTTTAAACTCCGCAATTGCAACGGGTTCTACTACAACTATAGCAGGACATAGTGGTTCAGATGCATCTAAGTATTACTTAAATGTATTCTTAACTGGTTCTAATACAGGTTCAACTGCACCAGTAGAATTTGCGGTGGCATACGGACACAAATATGGTAGTGGTTCAGTTCAGTTAACAACTTCTGATTCTGCATTATTACCTACTAAGGCAATCTATTCTCAATATAGAATTTTATTAAATAATAACTTTGAGGGAGAAGCAGATGATTTCTTCACTTTTTATTCATCATCAGTAGAGGATGGGTATCAGGCAGACCAAATCTATGTTATTAACTTAGCTAGAGCAAGATACAGACAACAGGCAGATGCGGGTAATATAAAAATCACTTTAAGTGGTTCTAATGGAGCTACATTTACTTTCATCGATGATAGTGGTAAGAAGTTCTCTGATAAAGCAGGAAAAGCTGGAACTGTATTTAATATAGTATCAGGTTCTAATAACTTAGGAACTGAATTAGAAGCAACGATTCATTCTTATGTAGCTTCTAACCAACAAGGATTTGGTAAATTCTACCCACACTTAGGTATAATTTTATTAAATCCAGCAGCTATATCAACTGTAGTAGGTTCAGAATTAGCACCTAATACTGCTACAACTCCTGCAACTGAAACATATAATCACTATAGATTATTCAATTCAATTAAAGGTGGAGGTGATTTCGAAATGAGAAGAACTGAAAATGTATCAACTCAGCACTTTTTTGTTAGAGCAACAAATAGAGAATTTAACTTCTCTAATAACCCTACATTTACAAGTGGTTCAGATGGTACTCTAAGAGAACCTTCGTTCGAAACAGACCCTAAAACATATATTACATCAGTTGGCTTATTCAACGATTCTAATGAATTAATGGCTGTGGCTAAAACTTCACAGCCAATAGCGAAATCCTTCGATAAGGAGGTACTTATTAAGGTAAAACTTGATTTTTAAATTTAATTCTTTAAACTTAATTTTTAAACCTTAATTTTAATAGAACCCGCTTCGGCGGGTTTTTTTAATTGTGATATTTATTAGTGTATGTTTAAACCGATTCCTAAATCCGATATTACCGTTAGACCTTTTAAAGTCTTCAAAAATTGGACCTTCAATGAGGATACAATAAATCTTCACGCTATAGAGCATAGAGAAGGTGCATTTGAGGATTATGAGGGATTTAAATTATACGGCTCTGGTAGTAATTATGATTTTTCGTATGGTTATAGTGAATACGCTACCGATAGAAGTATTAGAGCTATGTTTTATAATAATTCCCCTAAATTGGTTGCGGTTGTAACCAATTGGAATTTAGAAAAGCATAAATCTAAAAAACAAAGATACTATATCGTTCAAAATATAGAAGATACCACTAATGGAACCGTAACGTTTGAGTATTATTACGATTCTACATCTGATTCATATATAGATGAATTTCAAACATATTTAACCAATCACAACTATATTGTTAATGATAAAGGTCAAATATTAGCTGGTAATTATACGGATATTACCAAAATGTATGGTAGTATGAATAGTTTAGGTTCTGTTCAAGAACGACAAATCGGTAATAGATTTTTTTTATGGAATATACCAAATAAATTTATAGGAGAGGGTATAAAACCTGGTTCGTTTAGAGTGGTAGATTATGGTAGAAGAAGAAACAAAAAAGGAAAAAAATCGGAATTTGTAACAATAGTTGACGATGGTAAATCCAATTTAATTGATAACGATAGAGATTTCTTAGGAGTTATAGAATTAGATTTTAGTGGAAGTAATGATACCGGTAGCATGATTATCAGAACTACCGAAGGATTGGATTATACATTTAATTTATATGAAAATGATTTTGGAGATGATATGGTTAATAACGATGAAGTTCTTACATATCAATACCAAAATGATAGACCGTATGGAATCGATAGTAGAGATATAGATGAAATAGATGTATTATCCGGAACTATGTTTGCGGATGTAGAGTGGAATTTACCTTACCCAATACAGAATCCAAAAAAATCATTAGGTAATATATTCTATGCAAATGGTATAGCTACCGTTACTTGGCAAACTGGGTTATCTACAGGAAGTGGTGTAACTACAGAAGGAGTAAATTATAATTTCGGAAGTAGTGGATACCAAATGAGTTTTCAATCGACAAAAACGATATTTGAAAATGAATTGTTTTTGGAAGTTAAACCAAATGAATTCAATATATCAACAAATCCATCTGCTACTACTTTCTATAGTGGTGGTCTTTATATTAACAAATATATAGAAAATAAACCCGCTTCATTGGGAGATAGTGGTTCATTCTTTGATTTAGATTTCCGTATTAAATCGGAGCATACTTTTGAATATCCATCGGCTTGGGGAGCAGCTGGTACTTCGGTAACTCGTTCAATAGGATTTGATGAATATGAATTTAGTTCTTCTATAGATTTGACAGGTTCGTATTTAGCACCATATATAACAACGGTTGGATTATATGATGATGAAATGAATTTAGTTGCTGTAGCAAAGTTACCTTCTAAACCAAAATCTACACCTGATTACCCAGTTAATATAGTAGTTCGTTTTGATACTTAATCCGTTACGAAGTAATATTTATATAAAACATACAAACAAATGGCAAAGCAAATTATTGATTTATACAAAACTTCTAAAATAAAAGAGAAGAACGCATCTTCTCAGAAAGTAGACTTTATCAAATCTAAGGTAAATGGACAAATCGCTGTAGAGGGATTTACTCCAAAAGCAACTTTGGGTATCACTGGATATAACACCGATGAAAAGGTATTAGAAGGTGCAAGAAAGGGTAAAGTAAATTTAAACAAATATTCATCTTCTACAAGAAGATAACAAATAAATAAAGGTTATGTGGAAGTATAATAGTAAGGAAATCTCAGATATAAATGAGATTCCCTATGGTGCATTTGGGTTTGTATATGAGGTGATACACTTACCATCTGGAAAAAGATATGTAGGTAGAAAACAACTTATATCAGTAATCACCAAAGCATTGGGTAAAAAAGAACTAGCTGAAATAACTGATAAAAGAGCTAGTAAGAAAAAGAAAGTCCAAAAGGAGAGTGATTGGAAAACATACTACGGTTCTCACTCTGAAATCAAACAACTTATTAAGGAAGGTAAGCAAGAAGAATTTGAAAGAAAGATTCTTGAATTTGCCTTTGCTCCAAAACATCTTACATATTTAGAAACAAAATACCTATTTTCATTAGGGGTATTAGAAAATGGAGATGTCTATTTCAATGATAATATATTAGGAAAGTTTTTCCGAAAAGATATACCAAAATATGAGTGATTTATTAATTACAATTGGTGATTCTTTTACATACGGTGAGGGATTGCATTTTCATTTATGGAAAGAAAAATACAGTAACAGCTTCGATAAGTTTAAGGGTAAAACTTCGTATGAGCCGTGTCAAACCGTAAGTGAAACATTTTCAGAATTCTATGAGTATAGAATGAATAATTCTTATAGTGGAGTTTTAGGGAAACTTATGGGAGTTAATAAAGTATCTAACTTTGGAAACGGCGGAAGCAACTACGGCTCGTTGGAAACTATGGATATTTGGTTAGAGTATCTCAAAGTGGAAACTACGATAATTCCAAAATTATGTGTATTCCAATTAACTAATGCTATCAGAGATATAGGTCATGTTCAGGGTAAATATAGAAACACAGGTGGTATATTCGGAGCTGAATTATACGAAGATATAAAATATGCAATAGTCAGATTAAATCCTACTTTTATTCTAACAAAAAGTGATATAGAAAAACTAAATCCAATACTTGTAAAAATATTTAATATAATTCTTTTGGAAGTTAAAAAAAGATTCACTATATTAGAGGAGAAATATGGATGTAAGTGTATATTTCTACTCGGTTCGACTGAAGAATATTCTAGAAAACTTGTGTATGATGCGGTTAAAGATGATAAGTATTATCTTCCTACCATATACAATGATAATCCATACGAAGATTGGGATACATTGAATAGAAAGTGTGGTCTTACTTTAAGACAAAATATAGGGGTAAGCGATGACCATCCGTGTTTAGAATCCCACCATTGGTTAGCAAACCAACTCTACAAAAAGTATTTGGAAATATCCAAATAATTTCGTATATTTGGGTATGAAAAAATTGTATCTTTTCGGAGATTCATTCTCACTATTTACTGATGATATTAAAGAACGGTATTGTAATGACGTAGAATTTAATTCACATCATTCATTATCAAACGACCATATCCTTAAATTAGTTAAGTTAAAACTTACCAAAATATTAGAACAAAATATTGATGTAAATGGAAGTACCATATTAGTTCAGTTAACCGTTTGTAGTAGAATGTGTGTCAATGAATCTAATATGCCGTTAGAAAAAAGTGTATTGAGAGAGGTGTATTCGTATGATACCCAAACCATAAAATATGGGGATGGTGATGTTTTTAACAATCGATATTATACGATATATCCGAATATGAGTTCGCTTAAATCGGATTTAGTAAAAATGATATTTATGCCTTATTTGGGATTTTTTATAAATCAAAATGAGTTAAATATATTAAATGATTTATTGTTAGAGATAAACCTATTAAAGAATTTAGCTAAATCAATTGGTATCAAATTAGAATACCTTTTTTATTCCAATGATTTTGATGCATGCTTGAGCGGACGTAGTCCATATAGAAAAGATAGAGTTCTTCTTCGTGAAATAAACAGTAATCATATTATGTTTGAAGAATTTAATAGTGTACAATCCTATGTAGCACAATCTCATCCAGAATACTTCGTATCTAAAATGGATATACACTTTAATGATAAAGGAAAGATATGGTATATTAATTGGTTAAAACAAAGATATGATTTCTGAGATAGATAAACAATATGTATTAGGCCAAATAAATGTAGTTTTGGGAGAAGGAAGAAACTTAGGTAATTCCGAAATCCAATACTATTGCCCATTTTGTTCACATCATAAACCTAAATTACAGGTCAATTTAGAATCACAAAAGTGGAGATGCTGGGTCTGTAATGCTAGAGGTAAAAAGGTTCACTCTCTACTAAAAAAGTTGAGTGTAGATTATGATGTTATCCAAAGGGTAATGAAAATCTATGATGAATCTGGATATGTAGCGAGAGTAGAAGATGAAGAATTCGTAGAAATAAAATTACCATCTGAATATAAAACTCTATTAGATAATCAACACATTATTGAATTCAGAGTAGCATATAACTATTTAAAGAAAAGAGGTATAACCGATAGAGATATTCTCAAACATAAAATAGGATATTGTGATGGCGGAATGTATAAAGGGAGAATCATTATACCATCTTACAATTCACTTCATCAACTTAATTTCTTTTTGGCTAGAAGTATTTATCCAGATGAGAAATTGAAATATAAAAATCCACCTGTATCGAAAAATATAATTGGGTTTGAATCAATGATAAATTGGAAAATGCCTGTAACACTTTGTGAAGGAGCATTTGATGCAGTTGCAATCAAACGAAATGCTTCACCAATATTAGGTAAAACACTTTCTAAGGAATTAACTGATAAAATCCTAACAGAGAAACCATCAATCAATATTGTATTAGATGATGATGCGATGGGAGATGCAATTAAACACTATGAATACCTAACAGCAAATGGAATAGATTGTAAGTTAGTTAGATTGAGTGGCAAAGACCCATCCGAAATGGGATTTGTAGAAGTAACAAAACAAATAGAGCAAAACACAACCTCATCATTTGAGGATTTAATAAGATTAAAACTATCGTTTACATAATGAATAACTTAGACAAAAAATATCAACAACTATTAAGTGATATAATTGAGTTTGGTGTAGAGAAAGAAGATAGAACCGGAACCGGTACTATATCAGAATTTGGACATCAATTCAGACACAAAATGAGTGAAGGGTTTCCGTTGCTTACTACAAAGAAAATGCATTGGAACTCTATTGTAGCAGAACTCTTATGGTTTTTAAGAGGTGATACTAACATCAAATTCCTATTGGATTACGATTGCCATATTTGGGATGGTGATGCTTATAAGAACTATGCTTCAAAAACATCTCTCGATGTAGATGGGCAACTCACAAAAGAAGAGTTTATCAAAAAAATAAAAACCGATAGTAACTTCGCAACTATGTGGGGTAATTTAGGACCAATCTATGGTAAACAATGGAGAAGTTGGAAAACCAATAAGACTGTAGTGGTAGGGCATAATGGTAATCATAATGAATTCGGTACCGTTGTTATAGACCAAATCCAAAATGTAATCGATGAACTTAAAACAAATCCAGATAGTAGAAGGTTAATGGTTAATGCTTGGAATGTTGGGGATTTAGACCAAATGGTTTTACCACCTTGTCATTATGGATTCCAACTTTACACTAGAAAAACAACAAGAGATGAAAAGATAGTTCATCCTGGAAAATATAGAGCAGTTTCTCTAATGTGGAATCAAAGAAGTGTTGATACATTTTTAGGATTACCATTTAACATTGCTTCTTACGGATTATTGTTGGAGATTATTGCAAAGGAAGTGAATATGATACCCGATGAATTGATTGGAAACTTAGGAGATGTTCATTTATATAAAAATCACATTGAGCAAGCAAAAGAACAAATCAGTAGAACCCCATACGAACTACCAACAATTGAAATCACCGAAAGAAATTGGTATTTACATCATAAAGTAAAAGAATATTGGGGTGAGAAAACATTTAGTGAAAAACTATTATCATATAGACCTGATTGTTTTGAATTAATAGGGTATGAATCACATCCAAAAATTAAAGCACCATTAAGTAATTAATATGAAATTAGAAGTAGAAATTAAACAACCCCTTAAAGTAGAAAAGGCATGGGGACACGAATTATGGATTCACAATGATGAAGAGTATTGTGGAAAATTATTAGTATTCAATTATACCGGTGATAAGTTCTCAATGCATTATCACTTAAAGAAAAAGGAGAGTTGGTATGTACAGCAGGGTAGTTTTATATTCAGTTGGTTAGATGTAGAAGATGGTAAATTAATATCACAAATAATCAAAGTGGGTGATTCTGTAACAATAGAAAGAGGGTTGCCACATCAACTGCAAGCTATAGATGATAATTCTACTATATACGAGGTTAGCACTCAACACTTTAATGAAGACTCGTATAGAATATTCCGCAACACACCAATGGATTTAATTGGTAAATAATTTGGCGGTCTCATCTTTTTTTCGTATCTTTGTAACACAACATATAGTATAAACATGCTTAATATAAAAGTAGATTACATCTATCACTTAGCGGATTTACATATCCGTAACTTAAAACGTCATAAGGAGTATAGAGAGATTCTAACTAAATTCTTAGCGGATGTGGATTCTCAAAAGAAAGAGAATGCCGTTATTTATTTAGCAGGAGATATTGCACACGCTAAAACGGAAATGAGTCCGGAATTGGTTAGAGAAATCACTTGGTTCTTTAATGAATGTGCAAATAGATTCCCCACATTTGTAATCACAGGAAACCACGATTGTAACTTAAACAATATGGATAGATTGGATGTATTAACTCCTATCTGTGATAACCTAAACAACCCAAACTTATATTACCTAAGAGATACTGGTACTACTCATATCAACGATGAATTAACTTTTACTGTATATTCAATTTTAGATAAGAAAGAAAATTGGCCGAAAGGTACTGATGTAAGCGGTAATAAGAAAATTTGTTTCTTCCACGGGCCTGTAGATGCTGCGAGAACCGATATTGGTTATGTAGTATCATCTAACAATTTCACACCCGATATGTTTGATGGGTTTGATATGGTATTGATGGGAGATATTCACAAAAGACAGGTTGTGCAACATAGAGATAAATCAAATGGTAAACCGATTGTAGTTTATGCTGGTTCAGTTGTTCAACAAAATCACGGAGAATACTTAGAGAATCATGGTTACCTATTATGGGATGTAAAGAATGAAACTTTTGAAGAGTTTAATATTCACAATGATTATGGTTATCTAACTATTGATGTAACTAACGGAGTTATCCCACAATGGGTTCACGATGAGATAGGAACTAAGTTACCTAAACAACCTCGATTAAGAGTTAGATTTCAGGAAACAGAAGCAGCTGATATTAAATTAGTATCAACTGAATTGCAAAAAATGTTTAACATATCTGAGATTACCGTCACTCGACAAGATACTCTAAACTCTCTAAAAACAAAGAATCGTAATGCTAGAAACTTAGCAGGCAATGTTAAGGATGTAAACGTTCAGAATGGGTTAATTAAGGAGTATCTAGAGAGACAATTCCTTTTAGATGATGAAACCCTCAATAAGGTAATTGAGATTAATAATAACGTTAATACGAAGATTACACATGAGGATACAGATAATATCCTTTGGATTCCTAAGAAGTTTGAGTTCAGTAATATGTTCTCCTATGGTGAAGGAAACAAAATAGAGTTTGATAAGGCAAAAGGAATTATTGGATTATTTGCACCGAATACGCAAGGTAAATCATCCCTATTTGATTCTCTTTCATTCTGTATATTCGATAAGTGTAGTAGAGCATTTAAGGCTACTCACATTATGAATAATCAAAAGGATACATTTAGTTGTAAATTTAATTTTGAAATTGATGGTATTGATTATTTCATAGAAAGACAAGCTCATACTACTAAAACGGAAAAGGTTAAGGTAAATGTAAATTTTTGGAGAGTAGTTGATGGTATAGAAGAATCACTTAATGGAGATGAGAGGCGAAATACAAATGAAGTAATCAAAAAGTATTTGGGTACTTATGAAGATTTTGTAATGACCTCACTTTCATTGCAAGGTAATAATGCTTTATTCATTGACAAATCGCAATCAGAAAGAAAAGATATTCTTGCACAATATATCGGTGTAAATGTATTTGATAAATTATTTGATGTAATTAGTGAAGATAATAAAGAAGCTGCAATTCTATTAAAGAATTTTAAGAAGGATGATTTCTCATTGAGGTTAGCAGAATTGGATGAGATTGTTGAAACCAATGGTAAAGTATTTAATACCTTAGTTGAAAAGAAGGATGAGTATGAGCATGATAAAACTGAAATGGAAAGAAAGTTATCTAATTTAGAATCTCAAATTCAACAGACAACTCTTTCAATTGATTTGGATATTGAAACTAAAAGATTGGAATTGTTTACGAGTTCATTGGAAACCAATAATGGTAAACTTGTAAAGATGGAAGAACAATTGACACAGGCGGAAGGTATAGTATCTGAGTTAATTGAATCACAATCTCAGTTATCTAAATATAATGGTATTGATATAGAAGTTGTATATTCAAATTATCAAGAAGAAAAGAAAAAACTAATTGAAGCCGAGAAGGTATATTCAAATGCAAAAGTATATCTAAGTTTAGCAGAAGAAAAAATCAAACATTTGGATGAACATGAATATGACCCAAATTGTAAATATTGTTGTGATAATTCATTTGTTAAAGATGCAATGGTTGCAAAAAATGCGTTACCTGAATTACAAGAAACGGTTAAACAGGCATTAATTGATGCTACTGGTATTCAGCAAACGTTGGATAGATGGGATGATGTTGAAGAATCATATAAATCATATCAATCTAAGCATAAAGAGGTAAATGATTCCAAAACATTAGTTAGTAGAATCAAAGAGTATATTTCTAAAACTAAATTAGATATAAGAGATTCAGAAGATGGTATAAAGAATTCAACTATTAAAATTGAAGAGTATCATAGAAATAAAGAGCAGATAGAATTAAATAAAAAACTTCGTAAAGATATTACCGATACTAAAGAAGTTATCAATGGTATTAAAAAACAAATCAAAGAAGTTGATGATGAAAAACTATCTATTAATAGTGTAGTTTCTAAAGCTAAGCAGGAAAAAGAAGGAATCGAAGATAGGATTTCTCAAATTAAGAAATTAGAAGAAACCAACAAACTATATGACTACTATTTGGATGCAGTAAAAAGAGATGGTATATCGTATGAGTTAATCAGTAGAACACTACCTGCAATTGAAGGTGAGATTAATAACATATTAGGTCAGATTGTGGATTTCAGTATGAACCTACAAATGGATGGTAAGAATGTTAACGCCTATATCAATTACGGAGATAACAGAAAGTGGCCGTTAGAGATGTGCAGTGGTATGGAGAAGTTCGTAAGTGGATTAGCAATTAGAGTTGCTTTGATTAATATATGTAACTTACCTCGTCCAAACTTCTTAGTAATCGATGAAGGGTTTGGAACATTAGATAGTGAAAACTTACAATCCCTATTTATGGCATTTGCATACCTTAAGACTCAATTTGAGTTTGTAATAGTAATTTCACACATCGATTCAATGAGAGATGTGGTAGATAGTTTATTGGAGATTAAAAAAGACAACGGATTCAGTTCAGTTAAATTCTAACTTTATCCACAGGAAGAACATTCCTAGCTTTATTAGTGGTTCGTATTTTATCCTTAATTAGGTTAGATACGAACCTACTCATTTTATAACCTCTCTCATCACAATACTCTTTTAATGCGGTATGAATCTCCTTTGGGAGCTGTAACATAGCATATCGTTCTGATTTCTTTATCATTCTTTAGATTTCTTTAGTATATTTATTAATAAATACAACGAAAAGGTATTTATCTATAAGAAATTATACAGAATGGCAAAAATCCAAAAAACATCACCTTTACTCAACCTACAGAACTTTCAAGTTTTTATTAATGATACGGTGGCATCATCTAATTATTTTAGAGTTTCTGAGCTATCCGATACATTTACTGCGGGTAAAAATGGATTCTTAATCGAAGGTTCACCGTTTCTAAAAGGAGATACTGAAATCAAAATAGAAATTTTAGATACAAATGGTGACCCACTATTTACTCAGGCCGGAGAAGGTATTCCGGAATATTATGAAGGATTATCCAAATTAGTAACCGCTCATGTTTACCAAAGTACTCCAATTGGTATAGGTAAGATTACTATATTAGGTGAGTTAAAAAGTTATATTGATGAAAATGGATTTGAACAACCTATTCCCAATGAATGGGATGGTGTGTATAATGTAAAGTGGGAAAGAGAAATAAAGATAAATAAAAATATACCCAATGAAACTAGGGTTAGATTTATTAAAAGACCTATTGTAGAAATTGAGGAATTGGATGAAAGTTTTTATGCAAAGACTTTGGTATCAACCACTCAATCATCTTCAACCGTTAGAGGTTACGCTTTAACTCCATCCGAAGGAACTGATGTAAGAGGATATAGAGGAGCAATTAGATATTACTTAGAAATTCAAAGTGGTTCATTTAAAGATGGGGCTACAACTATTTCCGTAGCAGGAACAGGAATACAAGATGCAGATGTATTGGAATACTTAAATCAAACAACTGTAATAGTAAGAGTTCCATATACCGGTTCGGATAATTCTATACAGAGATTTGAAAGCGGTTCATATACATTAAATTATCAATATTTTACTAACCCAACTGAATCTCCTATATTAGGTTCATTCGGTAGATTTTCTGTAAGCAACTTGGCTACATTCGTTGGTGATGTTGAAAGATTAAAAGTATTCCGTAAAAGTAGAGCAAGTAATTTAGATTATTCTGTAATACAAGATATAAGAGTTGATTCATCTGAGATACTTACAAATGTAATTTCGGGCTCAATTGAAAGAGTTGGATTTTTTACGGGTTCTTATTTAGATGGAACTAGTTGGAACACATATTGGAATACCGCAAGTAATGATGCAACATTAGATTCATCTAAAATATATAAAGCAGTTAAACTTAGAAATAATACACTTTCTAGTAATTTAGGAAATGATACAAGATTATTTAGTGGAAGTGAATATACATTAGAATATTATACATTATATGATTCTTCATCTAATAACGCTAATGATACATTAAGTGTATATTTAACATCTACATTAAGAAGTGGAAGCGGAATAGCAAATTATTATGAAACACAAAGTTTAGAATATCTCACTGGTTCAAATCAATTTAGAAATTCAGTAAAACGTTCTATCAATTTTATACCAACTAGAACAGATGATTGGACATTAAATTTTAAATCAGTTAATAATACTCCATCTTCATATTGGCAAGTTGGTTCAGTTAGTTTAAAGACAAGTAATGAGTTAGGATATTCACCTGATTCATTTAACTTCATTATTCCAATTGATAGGCAGTTGGAGCAAGAAACGTTTGATTTCAAATTTGAATATTTTGATATTAATAATAACTATGTTCCAATTGATGTATTTGCACAACAACAATTTGTAAGTGGAAATATAAAATTAATTGATAAAGAAATTGTAGTAGATGTAGATAAAAATTATTTCTCATTTGATTCGGATTTAATTGCAACGCCGGAAACGCAACAGGTTAATATATCAATCAGTAAGAATAGAGTATTAGGAAATTTATTAATTACATCACAGGCATTTGATAGTGGTGGTGTTCCGATTCCTCCTGCATCATATTCTGCGGTTTTATCTCCATATCCTGGTGTGTTTGGAAGTTATTCTGAAAATCTTTATAGTGCTAGTGCAACATTAACTCTATCATCATTTACTGGAAGTAGACATGCAAACCCAACAACTGCAACATCGGTTATTGTAGATAGAATTGTTTATACTTTAACTGAAACATCTTCATCACTACCGGCTACTAAAAATTTTACGATATTTAGACAATCGGATGGTGAGAAAGATAAACAAATTTTAGCAAGAGCAAATAAAAATCAATTTACTTATAAGAGAACAACATTAGCTCCAGACCCATCTAACCAACGAATTGTAATATCAGTAGATAGATTAAACTTACCATCATCATCTGTTTATCCTATTACTCATGTTAAAAGTGGAGGAAACCTATTGGCAACTTTAAGTGGTTCTGCTAATACTTCTCCAGTAACTTATGTGTTAGATGCGGGAACTAATCCTGCTACAACTTTTGTAACCGGAAGTGGATACAATTCAACTACTTATATTTTCCAACAATTAGATAGAAGAGGTGTACCTTATACGGGCTCAGTAACAATTGACCCTGTTGTAATTAATTCACCATTGACAGTTAACTTATCAAATGATAATTTTACTTTAAGAGCAAAATCATCATTGTACGCTTCTCAATTCCCAACTGCTAATAATGATGTAACCGAATCGGCACAATTCACTTCACAAAAAGCAAAAGTGACTGTGAATGTTGGTGGTGAAGCAATCGCACCGGCAGCATCTTCCACTGCAAATAGATTTTGGATTACAACGGCGGTAAGTGGATGTTTGGCTACAACTACAACGGGTTCTTTGGCGGCAGATGGTATTGATGTTGGTATTAGTTCATTTACAAACAACTCTTATGAGCAGGGTTTGGTAACGGTAACTGTAAATTATTTAGATGCATTAGGAGTAACTGAAACTGCAACAAAAACAATTACATTTAAAAAACAAAGAAATTCAGTTCCTACGATTGATTTGAATGTTAACCCAACATCTCAGACATTATCCGCAAATAGTTTAGGTGCTGTTGCGGGTGGTAATACAACTGCTGGATATACAACATTAAATGTAACTGCGACAGAAAATGCAGTAAGTAGATTTGATAGGATAAAATCAGTATCACAGATTCCAGTATCTACTATAACAACTGCAATATCAACTAATACCGTTACTTTAAATAATATGGTAAGTGGTAGTGATTCAGTTCAATTAACTTTGGATGAAGTTCACTATACATTTGGAGAAGGTTCTTATGGAACAGGTTCATTAAAATCATCCGTAACAAAAGCAAGAAAAGCGGCACCTGTTTTAAGAATTGAAGTTGCACCGAAAGACCAAAGTGTAACTGCAAAATCTACAGGTGCACAGATAGGGGCATTTGCTAAAGCATTTGTTACAATAAAAGAAACCTATGATGGAGCAACTACTACGAAAACAATATCATCTTTAACTGCAACATCTGCTGATATTGCTAACATACAAACAACTGCATCTACAGGCGAAATAACTTTAGCAGGTAGAACTTTAGCAGATGGGGTTGATAGTACAACCGTTGCTATAAGTGCAACAATAAGTGATAGTGAGGGAAGTAGTAGAACACTAACAGATAGTTTAACATTATCTAAAGTTAAAAATGCTGCTCCAACAACATTAGTAACAATAACACCTGAAGGTCAAAATGTTGCTTCATCTTCAGCTGGATACGGAGCTCCTGCAAATGTTACAATAACTGCAAAGGAATCATCTAACTACACATACGATGATAGTTCTCCTTTTGGAAATAGTACATTTCGTGTATCTGTAACAGGTGGTACAAACAACAACAATGGGACAGTTACTCCTACTACTCCTACAACTGATGCAGGAACTACAACTACTATAACGATTAACTATGTAAATTCAGAAGGTGTAGCTGGAAGTGAAACGCGAACTCATAAAGTAACACCGGTTAAGGATGGCAGACAAGGACCTGGTCTTTTATACATCGGTGATTATGCAACAAAGAAAGCAGCGGAGCCTGGATTTGTTTTAAATAATAGTGCAACCAAAAAAGATGCAGTTAAACATAGTGGAAAATTCTATGCATTCAGAGGTGCAGATTTAACTACTATTGGTGCAACATCGACACCAACCGCAGGTGGTGATGCAAGTTGGGAAGAATTTACCTCTTTTAGTGCAGTAGCAACTGGTCTCTTAATTGCAGAAGAATCTTATGTGCAAAACACAATAAATGTTGGTACTAATGCAGCGGGAAATGCGGCTAATGTAACAATTTGGGGAGGAGATGCTTCTCCTTATATTTCAATTGGGCAGGGTAGTAGTAAAGTTTATGAAGGAGCTGGTATATTTTTAGGAACTTCAGCTAGTACATTTAAATTTTCTATTGTAAACGGAACTAAACATCTTAAATGGACTGGAACAGATTTGTTAATCAATGCAGGAAACTTCTCAGTTGATGCAAGTGGTAACATAACTGCAACAGGAGGTTCAGTTTCGTTAGGAAATAGTGTTGTATTAAATAGTAGTGGATTGAGTGGCACAAACTTTACATTAAATAGTAGTGGATTAAATGCAAGTGCGGCTACAATCAATGGAAATATAACTTGTACAACATTAACTGCGAATCAAGGTGGTAGTATAGCTGGATGGATTATAGATTCAACACAATTTTATAAAAGTAATGGTACATACACTACTAAATTTTTATCATCCGATTCATCGATAAAAATGACATTGAATAGTACTGGTGTAGACCAAGTTTATATTTATCCAACTGATTCGATACCTGAAATTTTAACTCCTTCCACAGATACCACCACATTTACAGGCACAGGTGCTTCATTAGCTACTTATACTGCAGTAGGTGGTGGAACAGGAGGACAGATAAACTTCAATTATGTAACTGATGCAGGTAGAGGTGATACTAGCTCTGGGTTCGCCTATAATACAGGAACTGGTATCATAACATTGACAAACCCAACGGAAGAAATATGGGTAGAGACTACTCTTAGTAACTCAAATTTTACATCAATGGTATCATCATTTAGTGGGCTGGAATTTGGCGATGTAGGAACTCTCAGTTTATCTTTAAATTTAGAGGTTAAAAAGTTTACAACTTATGCAGATGCTGCTGCGAATACCAATGCAGTTGAAACTTTTAGTAGATATTTGGGGGGAAACTTTGTTACTCTTACTTCAGGTACAACAACCGCTACACCGTATGTAAACACCAACCCTGCTTCTATAAGAGTTAATAGTAGTACTAATTACTTTAGAATTGCATTATCTGTAACAGGATATTATAATATTCAGAATAGTAATGCTAACGCTCCAAATCCAACGATTACCATATATAAACCAAATGTTAACATTGTTGTTAGATTTGGAGCCGTGGCGGGTGGTCAAACGGTAGTAACTCCGGTAGGTATTCAGGCATACGCTAGTTCTAGAAACTATATGTTAGCGGCGATACCTGCACAACCAACTTCTTATTTCTTTGATGTTAGGGGTTCAGCAAGATTTCAAAACGGATTAATAGTAACAGGTGCGTTTTCTGCTACAACAAAGGCATTTAAAATAAACCATCCAATAGATGAAAACAAATGGTTATATCATTCATCTATAGAGGGACCAGCTGCAGACCTTATTTATAGAGGTACGGCTAGATTAGAAAATGGTAGTGCTAGTATTGGTATAGATTCTGCTTCAAGAATGACAAATGGTACATTTCACGCTTTAACTAAAAAACCTCAATTATTTTTACAAAATAATCAAACATTTGATAGAGTAAAGGGTTATGTAGAAAGTGGAAGTGTATTTATTGTTTGTGAAGATGCAGGTTCTAATGCTTTAATTGATTGGACTGTAATCGCAGAAAGAAATGATGCGGAAGTATTAACAAGTGAACAATATGGAGCAGATGGAAATTATGTTCCAGAAAAAATGAAGCGTGCTTATATGATGGAACTGGAAAGAATTAATATGGAAAAGTATGCAAGTGGTTCTATAGAAGAAGTTAAATAAGTTATGATAGTATTTGTTACGACATCAGCGGGCAATCAAATTATCGGTGGTGGGGATATATGGGTAAATAATTTTATTCAGCATATAGTTCCTACCATCGAAGAAGAGGTATGTTTAATAATCGATAATAAACGACCTGCTAAGCATATTGAATCATCCATTTCTATACCCCATATCTTCCGTTTAGAGAACCCTAAGTTGGTGGAGAATACATTGGATAGATGTGATAGAATAATCTTCCTACACCCACCGTATTCACATCGTGAGTACCTTATGGAATATCAAGATAAGTGGGATTCAGTATTCATTCAGGCGTATGCAAAAGATATAACAGAAGCTGGAACTGATTTTAAATTATACCCAACAAAGATTGATTTGGGTTGGCAAAATCTTCTATTAAGAAAATGTAAGAATAGAATTTGGATAGGATTAAATCACTCTTCGCTTTTAGATGATTGGGATTGTATTACTATACCTAATTACTATACATTTACAGAGAATAGAGAATTAGTTGATGTTAATACAGAAACTATTGGATACGCTGCCCGTTTTGAAAGTAGAAAGAATCCACATTGGTTAAGTGGGCATGGTGCAAAAGTTCTCACTCACAAATATGATTATTATAACATATCAGAGCAATACGATTTTAAGAGATGTAAGTTCTATGAGTTCGATATGAGTATTCACCGTCAATGGTTTATTGATAAGAGTTGGCAAACATTTCATTCTGCTTATAAAAACGAACCATTTGGGTATTCAGTATTTGATGCGGTAAATTATGGTAAACTACCCATCCTTCACAAAGATTGGGGGGTAGAATGTAATTACAAATATAGAGCTGAAACTAAGGAAGATTTTGATGAAATTGTGAAGGAAATTTCAACTGAAAACTATGATTCTAAAGTGTTGGAATTCAATAAGTTAAGAGAGTATATGGAGGGTTTTGCATCCTTAGAAAATTGGAAAAATAAAGTTGGAAAAGTGATGAATTTTTAGTATCTTTGTAGTAATTATAATAGTTATATTCAATAGATGTTACAAGACTTAAACTACATAAAGAAGTACCTCACAAACAATTTAGAGTTTGATTTTAGAGGTGAAGAGGAGGAGCATTCCGTTCCTTACAGATGGTCTCACGGAGCAACCGATGTACACTTAGGCGATGGTTTAATCGTATATTCGATTATTCAATATATGAGAGCTAAAGTATGTGTATGTTTAGGAAGTGGTGGGGGATTTATTCCTCGTCTAATGACACAGGCTAGATATGATTTACATAAGCAGGGAATCTTCGAAGGAAATGCTGATTTCAATTGGGGGGATATTGGGACAACTTATGTAGTTGATGCAATGAATGGCATTGGTGGTATCGTAGATTGGTTTGATGAAGAATCATTCTATAGAAGAACTTTCCATCCTAGAATTATTAATACTACTACAGAAGAGGCATTTCACAATTACTTTGTACTAAATGATATTAAGATTGATTATTTACACATAGATGCAGGGCATTCGTATGAAAATGTTAAAGAAGACTTTGATTTATACTCGCAAATATTATCAGAAAATGGTATCATCTCAATACACGATACTGATTCAAAATATGCTGATAACTATATTGTAACAAATGAAATAAAAGATAGAGGTGACCACGATGATTGGAGTGGGCCTATTCAGTTTGTAAAAGAAATGAAAAATAGTAAAGATTGGGAAGTATTTAATCTTTTCAACTTTGGTATTATAAAAAATAAACCTTCATCAACGGGCTTAACACTCATCCGAAGAAAATGAAAAAACCTAGATTAGTTACAGTAACAGGAAGTAGAACAAACACTCTACGACAAATGTTATCTCATTACAAAGATATGGTAAGTGAGATTCATTTAGTTAATTATCGTACATTAGATATAAACAACAAAGAATCTTTTGATAGAGTTAGTGAGATTGCCGAAGAGTTTGGTTGTATTGTGCACGAGAGAGAATCAGATGCTTTCAATTGGATTTCAGTAACACATTTTTATAATGAGATAAAAAACTTATATCCAAATGATTGGTGGATTGTGGCTGATGATGATGAGTTACATTTATATTGGGATGATATAAATTCTATTATAGAAGATTGTGAAAATAACGGATGGGAATTTGTAACAGGAGGATTTATAGATAAGATTGGAGAGAATGGTGAGTTTCCATTTGTAGATGAGAATACTGATTTATGGGAAGCGTTTCCTATTAGTTCATTTTTTAGATACCCAATGAGTGGAGCCTGTCCAAATAAAGTTACACTATGTAAAGGTAGAATAGAAGTAACATCTGGACAACATTATGCTCAAATAGAAGGGCAATCAACTTGGAGATGGCAGGGGTGGAATCATCCACTTCGTTATCCTATTCAAAGGGGATTTACACAAGTTCACCACTTCAAATGGGATAAAAGTGTAGTAGATAGAATCAGAGCGGTTGCCAAAGTTGGACAGGATTATTCTTATTCAAGAGAATATCAGATAATGTTGAATGGTATAGAGGATTATGGATATTGTATAGATTTGGAAAAATACAAAGAATTCACTTGGAAATCTGAAAAATCTTTCGTATCTTTCGGTAATTGGAATAAACTATCTAAACACATAGTTTCAATATAATGTACGGAAAAAAGATAGCGATAATAGTACCCTATAGGGATAGACGAGAGCAATTAGATACTTTCGTACCTCACATGATTGAGTTCTTTAAGAACAAAGATGTGGAGTATGAAATTATTATTGTTGAACAAACCGATGATAAGCCATTCAACTATGGTAAAATCTGTAATGTAGGTTTCTCTCTATTGAAGGATAACTTTGATTATTTCTGTTTTCACGATATTGATATGTTACCAGTAAGTGATGATTGTGATTACAATTATATTCACATTGGTGGTTATCCCGTTCACATGGCGACTAGAGTATCTGCTCATAAATTTAAGTTACCTTACTTAGAATATATGGGTGGAGTTGTGATGTTTAGTAAAGAAGATTTTGAAAAGATAAATGGATTTTCAAATGAGTATTGGGGGTGGGGCTTTGCTGATTTAGATTTACTTCATAGATGTAGAATAAATGATATTGAGTTAGATGAGGAGACGGTATTTCCTCGTATAGATTCTTATTATGAGTTTGAAAAAATTAAAATAACAGATAAGAAATATATTGAGCAAGTAAACTATGCGGACTTTAGTGGTAATGATTTATACTTAAAGATATTTCCTAATTCTCAACTAAGAGATATTACCAGAGATAGTTTTACAGCTTCATTGTGGTTTAACTCTGATATGGTAGATGAAGAGGAATACTTAATCGCGTGGAAAGGATTTAACACCGGTATTTCTTTACAAAGTGATGGAACTATAAGAGTGAATGTTTACGATAACGATAAACAATATTGTTTTGCATATAAGAAGTATGAACCAGGTGTTTGGAATCACGTAGTGTTTGTTGTTGATTATAACAAAGAATTAATTGAGATGTATTTGAACTCAGTTAAGATAAACTATACAGGTGACCAGCAACCTTACATTGTAACACCTTTATATGATTATACAAACGAACATCTATTCTTAGGATGTAGTAGTTTGAATACCGCTAGATATAATGGTAAGTTGGCTAATGTATTATTATTTGATTATGTGTTAGAACAAAGAGAAATCGATAACCTTTATTTAGAAGGATATAATGATGAGAAAAAGAATACGGATTTAGAACCTGTATTGAATATTAAATTTGATAAAACATATAGAGATTTTATTTTAGATGATTCATTAACTCTTAATCACGTTAAGATATATGGGCCTGAATTCGGAAACTATTCGGAGTATCTTAAAAAGGATACGATAACAAAAACATCCCGTTTATCAGTACCATCTAGAATATTAGGAAAGTATCAATCCTTAATTCACGAAGGTGATGACCAAATAACGGAGAAGTTCTATAGTTGGGACCCGGATATTGTACAAAACTCTCAGATATATTTCAATGAAGTTTTAACAAATAGATTGGATACAAAAGAGGTAGGATTGAATTACTTAAATTATAAGATTTTATCGGAAGAACAAATAAATGAAAAAGCAAAATGGATAAAGATAGTTCTATAGTAAAAAAACTTATTAACAACGAAGAGTTTGTTAGTAAAGCAGAGAGAGTAGCAGAGGCATTAGAAGTTTTTGAAAATAACAAAACACTTCAAACATTCTCTTATGTTCAACCGATAGTATTCTCTGCATTGGAGTTATTGAGAGAGTATTATTCTGCTAGACAGGCTACTCCATTCCCAACTGCATTTTTTCAACACAAAACAGAAAATAAATTAAAAAATAAATAAAATGGCAACATCAAAGAAAACTGAACCAATGGATACCGAAGAAAGAGCAGTTAAGGCTTTTGAAAAGATTGCTACATCATTAGAGAACATTCAGGATTGGATGTACGAATTAGATACCAAAGGATGGTCGGAAAGATTAGAATGGTATTTAAATGAATTCTATATGATTGCAAAAGCGAAAACTATTGGTAATACAGGAAGACCTGAAAAGGGAACTGAAAGACCACAATAATTAAACATTAAGTTATGGCAGTAGACGAAAAAAACTTAGAAGAAAGAAAGGTAAGAGCATTAGAAGATATTGCTTCATCTTTCAGAGATTTAAACGATTGGATGTTTGAAATCGATAAATCAGCTTGGGGAACAAGAGTTGAATGGTACTTACATGAATTCCACACTATTTTAAAAGCTAAAAACTTAGGAAGTGTATCTCGACCAATGAGAGATTCAGAAAGACCTAATGATGAAAGACCGCAATAAAACACAAAAGAAAAAACTAGCGATAATAGTTCCTTACCGAAATAGGGAATCGCACCTTAACATCTTTATTCCATATATTGAAGAATATTTAGGAACTAAAGTTGATTACAAGGTTTTTGTCATTGAACAAAAAGATGATAAACCTTTTAATAGAGGTAAGTTATTGAATGTGGGGTATAAAGAAAGCGGGCCTGATTTTGATTACTATTGTTTTCACGATGTGGATATGTTACCGATTGATGCGGATTATTCATATTGTGATGTACCAACTCACTTAGCTAACACACTTAACGGAGAAGAAAGTTTTTACAATTACTTCGGAGGTGTTACGATATTGAGTAAGTTGGATTTTAAAATTATCAATGGTTACTCAAACGAATATTGGGGTTGGGGATTTGAGGATGATGACCTTTTAAAAAGATGCGAGAGATGTAATCTAACATTGGATAAAAAAGTATTTGGTATAGAGGATGAAAACTTTGTATTAAATTACTTTTACTTTAATGGTATAGATTCATTTGTTAGTATCCCATTTCCTCAATTTAAAAAGATATTGAATGATGATTTCAGCATCTCTATTAAGTTTAAAGCGGATGATTTAGTTAATAACTCAAATAGAGAGTATGATGAATATACTATCTTTTCTATACCTGGATTCAACTTCTCATTATCATATAATAGTTTCAATCGATACAAATTAGATATATGGGATAAGGAAGAGAAGAGTAGAAGTATAACATCCGATATTAGTCCAGAGATGTGGGTGCACGCTGTTATCAAACGAAACTATCGTAGTAAGAGTATTGAGTTATATATCAATGGTAAATTGATAGGAGAAGAGTTTGTGGAAGAGATGTATGATTACAATGTAACTGATTTCTATTTAGGAGTTGCTAATCCATCTAAGAATTATGAGAACTATTATTTCAAAGGATTAATATCTGAATTTGCGGTATTTGATAAGGCATTGAGTTTACCAGAAATCAATCAAATATACAAAGATTCTGCTAAGAAATCTTTATTGAATAATTTTGGTAAGTATAAATCATCTAAGAGTTTGAAAACATATTACGATTTCAGACATTATAGAAAAGATAAATTGATTGATTTATCCGGTAACAATTTTGATGCTGAGATTATCAATTGTCAGGCTAACACTTTGATGAATAGTAAGTTTATGGTAGAAGTTACGATTCCAACTAAAAAGGATTGTAAATTCAAAACACTTAAACATTCATCTAATAGCGTTGAAGGAAATAGATGGGTGTGGGATGAAACTAGAAAGAATCAACTAAGATTCAATTCAATTAAAGATGATGTGTTATTCTATTCTATTGAAGGATTGAATACATTAAGATATAAGAAGGTAGAAGAAAAAGAATTATCTGAGAAAGCTAAAATGATTTCAGTAGAACTATGAAGTTAGGAGTTTGCGTACCATATAGAAATAGAGAAGAACATTTAGCTCAGTTCTCACCTAGAGTTCACAAATTCTTAGAGGATAGAGGTATTGAGCATAAAATATATTTTGCACATCAATGTGATAACTTACTCTTTAATAGAGGTAAGATGAAAAATATTGCAGCGGATATTGCATTTAAAGATGGGTGTGATTATATCGTATGGCATGATATTGATATGATACCGGAAGATGATTCCTGTGATTATAGTTACAATCCTGAGAACCCAAAACATTTGGCAGTAAGAATATCACAAACAGATTATAACCTCAAATATGAGGAGTATTTTGGGGGTGCTGTGTTGTTTACAAAAGAGCAGGTGATGAAGACCAATGGTTACTCAAATGATTATTGGGATTGGGGTATGGAAGATGATGACCTATTTTGGAGATGTGCATTGAATGGAATGGCAGACCAAACATACATCAAACCTCAGAATGAATTTAGTGTAGCCAACTTTGATGGAATTAAATCCTATATAGAAACACCACAATCTCGTTCTATCAGATTTATGTGTAATCGTTCTCATACTATTTCAGTATTAGTAAAGGCACATCAGCAAGAAGAAAAGATTCCTATCTACTTAATCGGAGATGAGAATAGAAGATTTTGGGAGTATCCTATCTTAAGAAGACCTGGATACGATTGGGGGTTATCATATAATAATAGTAGAGCATTTACTTCGATGTTATGGAATAGTGAGAAGGAGATGCAATATATGTGGATGAAGAGATATGAGAATCTATGGACATGGGTAACTTTGAAAGTGGATGCTTATAATAAAAAGATTCATTTCTATTTGAACGGAAGAGAAACCGATGCCCGTTTTGGAACAGGTGTAACTTCACCTATGGAATATAGTGGTGATTTAAAGAGATATGGAACGGAAGGTTTCTATATGGGAACTTCACCTTCAATTAATAATACATTCCCTAATAAGTTCTTTAAAGGAGAAATAGCAGAGGTTAGAATGTATGATAGATGTATGACAGATGGTGAGGTAGCTGATATACCATATCACTTAGAAGAAGATGGTTTACAACTTCATTATGATTTTGATTCTTTCATCGATGAGATGGTAGAGGATAAAACAGGAAATGGTAATCATGGTAAAATACATAATGTTACTTTTACCAAAGAGAAAATGGAAATACCATCAACGGTTATACCACATAGAAGAAATGGAAAGTTTGAATGTTTGCCACATGAAACCGAAGGATTGGTAAATGGTAAATGGAAGAAAGGAGCAACAACTGCTAGAAATGAAAAGAGATATGTGTTGGAAATGCAGCAGGGAAAATATAATTGGCAGAATGATGGAATGAATAGTTTGAAATATGAACTATTGGGTATAGAAGATATTGGTAATAATTCAGTTTTAATAAATTGTAAATGCTAAACGAACATTTCGAAAAGACAAAAGAGAAGTTAGACAAAGTTGGAAAAGGATTTTGTTTGGCTAAGTGGACTCAGGTTACACTTCAACTCCAAACGGGACATAATCATTCGTGCCACCATCCGGTAACACATAAGATTTCCGAATTGGAAGTGGCTCAGAACCCATCTGCTCTTCATAACACAAACTATAAGAAGAATAGAAGAAGAGAAATGATGGAAGGGTTACGACCTAAAGAGTGTGATTATTGTTGGAATATCGAAGATAATTCAAATGAGTTTTCCGATAGGATATATAAATCTACGGAGCCGTGGTCAATGCAACATTTTGATGAGGTATTGAAAACAAAAGGTGAGAAAGATATTAACCCAAAATATGTAGAGGTATCGTTCTCAAATATATGTAATTTTAAATGTTCATATTGTGGGCCTGCGTTTTCATCTCAATGGATGGATGAGATTCAACAACATGGTTCGTACCCTACTTCAACTAATTTTAATAACTTAGATTATTTGAAGAGTACTGACCAAATGCCGATTCCACATAATAAAAAGAATCCATACGTTGATGCGTTTTGGAAATGGTGGCCGGATTTGTATAAGGATTTACATACATTCAGAATTACAGGAGGAGAACCTCTTTTGGCAAAGGATACGTTTGATGTATTGGATTTCATCAATAGTGAGCCTAATCCAAACAAAGCATTGAACCTTTCTATTAACACTAACTTAAATGCTCCTGAAAAGATATTCAATGAGTTCAGAGAGAAGATTAAAAAGTTAATGGATGAAGATAGAGTTAATGAGTTTATCCTATTCACATCTTGCGATGCACATGGTGAGCAGGCAAACTATATAAGACATGGATTCAACTATGATTTGTTTATGGAAAGAATAAACATATTATTAACGGAGAATCCAAAACTTACTATTATTATAATGAGTACATATAACGCTTTATCAGTACCTTCTTATAAAGGATTGATTAAGGATGTATATGAATTGAAAAAGAAGTATCATAGTTCTAGTAGATACTATGGTAGTTCTGTATTATTAGATAGTTCTTATCTTAGATGGCCTCCACACCAATCTGTTAAAATATTAGATAAGGAATGGATTGAGGAAGTAAATTCACAGGCTCAACTTATGGATTTCTATGAGCAAGTTAGAGTAGGTGAAGATGGATACGGATTTACTGATATAGAAATTACTAAGGTAAAGAGAATTGCAGAATGGATGAAAAATCACGATGATGATTCAACTTTCTTGAAAAATCGAAAAGATTTCTTTATCTTTGTAAGACATCATGATATGAGAAGAGGAACTAATTTCTTAGAAACATTTCCTGAATTCGATGAACTTTATAAAAAATGTAGAAAAGGAAAACTATGATATTCACAATACAAAACGAATCCAATAATAAAACCAACACAAAAAAGTTTACAGACTTAGTTGCTGGGTATTCTATTAGATTCACAGGTTCACATAATTCCACAAAGAAAGTAGGTTATCTATATAGAAGAAATCTATCAACCGAAACTCTTATTATATCAGAAGATAAACTTCATTTTCAGTTTCAAGATTTGGGAACGTACCATTCTTATATTGTAGATGATATTGGTAACACTTTTGATTTCTTTATTAACATTGATTATAAGAGACATAAGTTTACTTACTTCAATGGAGATAAGGTAGTTAGTTTTGATTTCAAACCTGATTACCCAAAAGTAGTGGATGAGAATAACTACTTTACATTCTTAGCTGATAATATTCACGAGAAAACAACCGATGAAAATTTATTAGAAGGTGAATTAAGTAGATTAGTTATTTACGATAGACCATTAGAACCACATGAAATATCTTTTAATTTAAAGAGAGATGTAGTATTAGAAGAGGAAGGAATTTATACTTCTTTGGATATGGATACTAAAACTAACTTTAAGATATTTGATAATAGTGGGAATGGTAATCATGGGTTAATTTCAGAGCCCGTTAAATTTAAACACGATAAAATAATGGATTTCGTTTCGAAAGCCAGGCCAAACAAATATGGATAATATAGAAAGATATTCCGATATTAGGAAGAAACTAAATTCAGTTGGACAAGGATTTTGTTTAGCTAAGTGGAAGCAAGTTACCCTACATTTACATATAGGGCAGAATCACTCTTGTCACCATCCTGGATTACATAAAATTGTACCTGAAGAATTAGAGGGTAACCCATCTGCACTTCACAATACCAAATATAAAAAGGAATTGAGGAGAGAAATGTTGCAGGGTATTAAACCAAATGAATGTGATTACTGCTGGAAAGTAGAGGATAACTCAAATGAATTTTCTGATAGAACATTCAAATCAGCGGAAGAGTGGGCATGGCCTCATTATGAAGAGATTAAAAATAGTTCTTACTTAGAAGATGTAAACCCTTCGTATGTAGAGGTATCATTTAGTAACACCTGTAACTTTAAGTGTTCATATTGTTATCCACAATTCTCTACACAATGGTGGGATGAAATTGAACAATTTGGAGCATATCCAACTTCAACCCGTCATAATAGTTTAGACCAACTAATCAGAGATGGTAAGCAACCATTTAAACAAACCGAACATAATCCTTATGTAGAAGCATTTTGGAAGTGGTGGCCTAATCTATACAAAGACCTTCTAAATTTTAGAATCACAGGAGGTGAACCATTGTTACATAAGGATACATTTAAAGTTTTTGATTATGTAATTGCTAATCCTAACCCAAAATTAAAATTGGCAATTAATTCCAACTTAGGTGCACCTGATAAGTTATATCAGATGGCAAAAGAGCAGATTAAAAGAATTAGTGGTGATGGATTAGTTAGAGAATTTATCTTATTCACATCTTGCGATGGCAAAGGTGCGCAATCGGAATATATTAGAAACGGATTTGATTACAATCAATGGTATGATAGATGTGCTGAGTTATTGGAAGAGATTCCTAAACTTACTATCTCTATTATGGGAACTTATAATGTATTGAGTATTCCTTCTTACAAAGGATTGATAGAAGATGTTTATAAATTAAAACAACAATTCACTAATACAGATAGATATTGGTTCTATCCAATTGGTTTAGATAGTTCTTATTTAAGACACCCAAATCATCAGGCGGCGAATATTATTACAGATGATTGGCACAAAGAAGTATATGAGCAAGCACAATTAATGGATTTCTATGAAACATTAGGAACAAGAAATCCAATAGGATATACCGATGTTGAGATTCATAAATTAAGAAGAATCTATGATGTTGTTACTGCACCAAAAGAAGAACATTCATTGAAGAGAGATAGAAAAGATTTCTTCAGATTCTTTACGGAGCATGATAGAAGAAGAGGAACTGATTTCTTAAAAACATTTCCAGAGTTAGAAGAATTTTGGAACTTATGTAAAAACCTTAGATAATGACACAATATGTAAATTTCGATAAAGATTTGAGTTATAAAGTATGGGAGAATTCATCGTTCAATACTTCTAAGAAACCAAACTTTAAAACATTCTTTCAGCATGATTTTACGGTCTATGCTAAGTTTAGAACTCCTAAGATAGAAGAAAGGGGTAGTGAGGTATATGGTGTATTCTCAAAATCAGGTCTTCATAGTGGATGTTTTATAAATAAACAAGATGATTTATTTGTAATATCTAATCAATTATGGATTACTGGTCCATTGGATAAAGATAATATTTCATTTTCTGACCCGTATGATTTTAATAGAGAATGGAATGAGGTTTTCTATAGCGTTGATTATACTAACAAAGTTTTTAGAATTAGAGTTAATGGAGTTGATAGAGAACACAAATTCAAATCTGAAGTTATAAACTATGATAACACACCTTTCTATATAGGAGCGGGTGCACCTCATTATATCGAAGACCATTTGAAACAATATAGTTGGTGGTATAAGGGTAATATAGATGATGTGGTTATTATGGAAAAGGCATTGTCAAAAGAAGAAATGGATTTATTCAATAGTGAAATAACTAGAAGGTTTACTTTGGCTAGATACAGATTTATAAAAGAAAAGATTAATAGATTTAAAGTTTGGGATTATAGTGGTAATGGGAATCATGCGTTCTTATATCAAGATTATAACGTAAATGATATACAAAACAAAATTTTAGACAAAATAAAAGGAGAATGAAAATTTTAATAACAGGAGGAGCTGGTTATTTGGGTTCTGTGGTTACCGATAACTTTTTAAGTTTAGGGCACGAAGTTACGGTCTTAGATAATCTATCATTTAATCAAATATCACCTCTAGCATTTACTGCTAACAAACGATATAACTTCATCTATGGTGATGTTAGGAACGAAACATTATTAACGAAGCTAGTGGGAACGCACGATGTTGTAATACCATTAGCGGCAATTGTAGGATTTCCTGCTTGTGCTAAAGACCCTAAGTTAGCGTGGGAAATAAACTACAATCAAATTGAAAATATTGCAAAGGTAGTTTCCGACCAACAAATGATATTATATCCTAATACAAATAGTGGATATGGTGTAGGAGAAGATGGTAAGTTTTGTACAGAGGAATCACCTCTTAACCCAATATCAGTTTATGGAGAAAGTAAAGTAGCAGCGGAGAAGTTATTAATGAATTCAACTTCCGCAGTTTGTTTTAGATTGGCAACCGTATTTGGTTCTTCTCTAAGAATGAGAACGGATTTATTGGTAAATGAATTTGTTTACAAAGCATTAACTGACAAATATATAGTGGTGTTTGAGAGACATTTTAAGAGAAACTTCATTCATATACAGGATGTTAGTAGGGTATTCTATCATGGGTTACATAACTATGAAACGATGAAACATAATGTGTATAATGTAGGATTGAGTGATGCTAATTTAAGTAAGCAAGAATTATTAGAGAAGATACAACAATATATTCCAGATTTTGCAATCACTTATTCGGATTTCTATGAAGACCCTGATAAGAGAGATTACATAGTATCGAATGAAAAGATAGAAAAAACAGATTGGAAACCTAAGTATAGTTTAGATGATGGGATTGAAGAGTTGATTAAAACCTATCAGGTTCTTATACCTAGAATGACATCTGAATTTAGAAACGGATTCCCATTAGGATATGCTAACAATACATAATTTAATTTTTGATAAGGTATCCGACAATGTAAGTTTAGGAAATGCATCGGAATACGATGAGCAGAATGTAAAATACATAATGGCGGGATATACTGATAAAAACACTCAGTATTATCAAACATTTGATTTACCTGAAGAGTATCATACATTTGCTAAATCAATATTCTCAGAATATTCTTTGAGTGTTATTAAACAGATGCCTGGACAAACAATACCGGAACACTTCGATACATTCTATAGATTTTCTGAAAAAAACAAATGTGATAAAGAAGATGTGTGTAGGTTAAACTTTTTTCTAGAAGATTGGAAACCAGGACATTATTTTGAAATTATGTATGAACCTTACACTAGGTGGGAAAAAATGAATTTTAAAATAATTAGATATAATGAGCCCCATCTTAGCGGAAATATGGGAATGGAGCCAAAATATACAATGCAAATAACAGGTTTATATGAACAATTTAAGAGGAGCGAAACCTATACCAAATCCATTAGTAAGGAAGTTCATTAGTGATTTTAAAAGAACGGACCTTATTTACGATGAGTTAGTTTTAGATAAATTTAAATCTAAATTCGTAAGTTGGATTAAGAGTAGTAAATATAATAAATTAAGTGGTTTAGAAGTTTACCATAGTGTTAGTTATATACATGGGACTGTACAGGCATTTGACCATTTTTATTTAATCCAAAAGAAAAAAAGATTCCGTTTCTTTAAAGGAGAGTTCTTTTATCATAAGTGTTCATTTAGACATGATTGGAATTGGGCTTATATAGAGGATGATGAAATTAAAAATGGAGATGCAGTTATTTTAAGTGTTCCATTTTCTGATTACGGAAAACAACACCCTTTATTAACAGAAGATTTTTTAAATTATTGTGATGCGAATAGTATTCCCTGTCTATTAGATTTCGCATATTACCCAATGGCTAAGAATATAAATGTTAATCTTAATCATAGATGTATTCAGGCTATATGTTTTTCTTTATCCAAACCATTTTATGGTATGGAACATTTGAGAGTTGGAATTAGAATGGTTAATGAGTATAGAACATTGGATGATGGTATAAATGCTTTCAACGAACAACAGATGGTAAATCGGTTTGGGGCAGCGGTGGGATTAGAATTGATGAATAATTTCTCAGTAGATTACAATTGGGATACATTTGGGGAGAAGTATTCTAAAGTGTGTAAAGAAATGGGATTAGAGGAAACTGATTGTGTGATGTTTGGAATAGGAGGAGATGAATATAAATCTTTAAACAGAGGCTCTGAAAAAAACAGAGTTTGTATAAGTGACCTTTTAATATGATGAAAAATAAAAAAGGATTTTGTGTAGCACCATTTAGAAATGCAGAATTTTTAACATCTGGTGAAGTTTGGCAATGTGTATCTGGTGGGTGGAGTGAAGAGGAGAAAAGATGGATAAACGCTTGGATAACATCGGGACCAGCAGGAAATGCACTAAAAGACGATTGGGATAGTATTTGGAATAGTGAAACTGCACAAAAGTTGCGAGAGTCAATGCACGATGGTTCTATGAAATATTGTGATTCAACCGAATGTGGATTTTTACATAGATGGAATACAGAAGATATAGATGATTCGGTATATGATAATGGATACTTTCCGATATTTGATGAATCCACTTTTCATAAACTTTGGAATAATAAAACAATCAATCCTAATGGTGAAGAGAAATATAAAAAAATAATCGATGAAAAGATTACAGATTTACCATGGGGGCCAGAGTGTGTTATATTTTCGCATGATAGAAGTTGTAATTTAAAATGCCCATCTTGTCGTACTGATTTTATTCAAAGTAGTGGAGAACAAAGAACTAACTCTGAGAAAATACAAGATAAGATATTAAAATATGCAATGAACGATGCAAATGAATTGTATATTACCGCAAGTGGTGATGGGTTTGGTGGGGAGTTTTGGAGAAATCTTTTGAAATCAATTACGATGGAAAAATATCCAAATACTAAAAATTTACATATACATACAAACGGAAACGGATGGACGGAAAAGATGTGGAATTTTCTTTCAAACTTACATTTAATACCTAGAATAACTGCAGAAATCAGTATCGATGCGTGTACGAAAGAAACATACGAACAAATTAGATTGGGTGGTAAGTGGGATATTTTATATAATAACTTACATTTTATATTTACAAAAATACCAAACTTAGATTTTGTTAGATTAACATTTGTTGTCCAAAACAATAACTATTTTGAAATGTGTGGGTTTGTTGAAATGGCAGATTACTTTCAAAAAATGAATGGTATGAAAACAGAAGTTAATTTTATACATATAAATAATTGGGGAACATTTACATCATCCCAATTTAAAATAAAAAATATGGCAGATAGCGAACACTCTGAGAATACTTTATTCTTAAATGAGGTATCAAAACTTAAAGAACTGAAACAAAATTATAAAAATTTACAAATATTTACAAATTTTTAATGATAAAAAATTTAGAACAATATCCAATCGTTAGAGATATAGATTGGACAGAAGAAAAGCTGATTAGATTCGAGCAATCGATAGTTGATATATGGGAAGCCGGTAAAATAAAAGGTCCTGTACATCTTTCTAATGGTAATGAAGCACCATTGATTGAAATATTTAAAAGAGTTAAAGAAACCGATTGGGTATTTTCAACGTGGCGTTCACACTATCATTGGGTACTAAGTGGATTATCAGCAGATTATGCTACTGATGTAATAAAAGATGGTAAATCAATTACAATGTGTGACCACAATAATCGATTTTACGCATCGGCTATTGTAGGGGGAACTTTACCGATTGCGTTAGGAGTAGCATCTGCTATTAAGAAAGATGGTGGGGATGATAAGGTATGGGTATTTGTTGGAGATATGAGTTTTGAAAGTGGTATATTCTATGAAGTTCATAAATATGCTAGAAACTTTGACCTACCATTATACTTTGTAGTTGAAGATAATGGGGTATCGACATATACACCTACAGATGCAACTTGGAATATTAAAAGAGAAATACCATCTGATGTAATCCATTATACTTACAAATCAAAATATCCGCATTACGGAAGTGGCAAATGGATAGCATTTTAAATCTTTTGTTTGAAAATTGGGAGAATGGGAAACCTTTGCCCAATGGTAGTGTATATGGGTGTACATTTCCATATTGCTCGGAATATATACAAACCAAAGATATGTCAATTGATAATTTGAATAATACCAATGTGTATTATCCAATATCACTTAATTCAGATTTTAATTGTATTTTTAGAAAAGGATTTTTCTCACAAAGTATTTTATCACTTCTACATAATAAAAAAATTAAAGTTTTATTATTAAGAGAGCACGAAGGTGGTGGTGACCATAAAGAGTTTTTTAAGAAATTATATCAGTTGATAAAAGATAATAATTTACACACCGAATCTTTCTATATTCATTTTGCTAATAAAAATTTAATAAAATATTATACGGAATCAATAGGAGATGTTGGAATGAATTTGCATATAACTGATTGGTTATTAGAACACACTTCACTTCAATTAAATAGAGCGGTAGAATCTAATAAGGTAAACGAGTTAGGTTATAAATTTGAAAAACGAAAGTTTGAAGATATAAATCGTAAGTTTAACTTTTTATGTTTTAATAGAGTTCCGAAAGCACATAGGGTTTCACTATTAGCTAAGTTGATTAAGGAAAATGTGATAGATGGCGTAGATTGGTCAATGTTATTTTCCCCAAATGAATTTTTACAATTTTATGGAGAACGAAAATTTGAAGGAAAGAATATATTCGACCTACAGCATTTTTCCAAATACTTTGAACGAAGGGAATTGTTTCAATATGAGAGAGAACTTCAATACCTGTTTGTTACAAAAAAGAAAACTATATATGAACCTGACTCTAAAAATATATTTGAATATTTTGGTGATACTAAAACTACTCATTATAAACAGAGTTATGATAATTCCTATTGTAGTATTGTAACGGAAACATCCTTTGAAAATAATGAAGAGCATTTAACGGAAAAAAGTTTTAAACCATTTATCAATCTACATTTAGGTATATTTTTGGCACCGTATAAACATTTAGAAAGATTAAGAGGATATGGGTTCAAAACATTTGGTGATTTGTGGGATGAGAGTTACGATGATATTATATCACCCAAAGAAAGAATGAATTCAGTAGTTAAACTAATAAAACGATTGAATGAAAAGGGAACGCTACATAAATTATATTCTGAATCAAAAGATATATTAGAATATAATCAGGAAGTGGCTTTTAACTTTTGGAAAAGAGAAAGTTGTAAAATGTATTTTAAAAAATTAGCAAATGAAATTTTACTATGAAAATGAGGATTTCCGTAATAAACCAAACGGAAATGGATTTTGTACAATATCAAACTTAGATTGGCATTATGGATTTAATAATCCTATTTTTGAATTGTTGGATAATGAATACATAATTTGGAATTTTTCTATACAAGGTGAAATGCAATCGTGGATAATAGATGAACACTCTCATTATTTCAACGAGGTATTCTTAAAGGTAAAGGATAAGCCGAATGTAAGATTAGTTTTTTCTAACTTTCATGAAGGTGCAAACCAAAACCACTTTATTACAAAATTGATTCAACTAAAAACAAAGCATGGTTTGCAACCAAATCAAATTGTAGTAATTAGTAATAACAAATATGCGGAAACATTTGGGAAACATATATCAATAATTTATAAACCATATTTGTTTGGATTCTTAGTTGACCATTATAGAGATATAAAAGATAATGATATAGAACACAATGGTTCAGTAATCGGATTACTAACACCTAAAGAATATTTAGAAACAGTTAAAAATAAATTCTTTTTGAGTTACAATAAAAATACAACTAAATCATTTAGGATACAACTTATACTTTGGTTAATAAAAAATGGAATAATAGATGATACTTATGTATCGATACTAATAAAGAATGAAAATTTTGATAGGGAACATCTTCGTTCAACTGAGGATGAATTATATGATTTGATTGCCTATTACAATAAGTTTGGTGGTATGGGGTTTAATATATTAGATTGGAATTATCCTGAAGTTAAAAACGATGTGTTTTCTAATCTAAAATACACCACAAAATCACATTATGCGGATACACTATTTAACATAATATCTGAAACATCATTTGAAACCGATAGTACTAATTTAACAGAAAAGAGTTTTAAAGCATTTGCAAATTCACATCCTTTTATAATTATAGGTGATACCGGTTCTAATGAATTAGTGAGAAGTTTTGGGTTTGAACTATACGATGATTTAATAGATTATTCATTTGATTCTATTTCAGAAAGAGATAAAAGATTAAATGAGGTATTGAAACAAATTAGAAACGTATATTCAATTGGAAAGGATGGTATCATAGATTGGTATAAAAATAATATAGATAAAATTGAGTATAATAGAAATAAGTTTTTTACTTATTCTTTTTCTAAAATGATTGATGAGACAATTACAGATTTAAAAAAATTCAAAAAAGATATAATATGAAAAAGGTTTTAATAACAGGAGTAAATGGATTAGTGGGTACTCATCTATTAAAAAAGTGTTTAAATGAGGGTTATAAAGTAATTGGAGTTGATTTAAAAAAAGGAAAACATTTACCAACGACTGGATGGGAATTTGTACAAGAAGATTTAACTAAACCATTTGCAATAGAATCATTATTTATGAATCACAAATTCGAAGCAGTGTTCAATTGTTTTGGTATAAAAGGTTCACCAATCAGAGCTAAAGATAAGCCAGTAGACTTCCTTTATCCATCATTTAAAATCAATACAGAAATAATCAATCAATGTGCATTACAAAACATTTGGTTAGTATTTGTAAGTTCAGTAGGAGTATATGCACCAGCTGAAAAGTTTGTAGAAGATGATGTGTGGAAAACTTTACCTGGAGAAGCAGATTGGTTTCCATCTTGGAGTAAAAGAATGGGAGAAATTTTATTAGAAGCATATTCAGTTCAATATAACTATCACAATTGGGCTATAATTAGACCAGCTAATATCTTTGGAGAATACGATGATTTCACAGGAAAAGGAACTGTGATTGCATCTACTATTAAAAAGATTGTAGAAGCAACCGATGAAATTGAAGCTTGGGGAGATGGTTCACCAATTAGAGATTTTGTATATGCAGGAGATGTAGCAGATGCTATTCTTAGATTATATACAAGTAAACTTCATACTACAATTAACTTTGGTGCAGGGGAAGAGATTACAATTAAATCAATGATAGAAACACTTATTAAAATTAGTGGGAAGGATTTAAAAATAAAATGGAATACATCTAAACCAAACGGAGATTTGAGAAGACAGATGGATACAACTAAGCAAGAACAAATTGGATTATTACCTACATTAGGATTTGAATCAGCATTAAAAAAGACATACGAATATTATGATAAACACAAATAGCAAAATCCTAATTTTAGGTGCTACAGGTTTCGTTGGTAGAAACTTAGCGGAAAAGTTATATAAAGAAGGATATACCAACCTTCGTAATCACGGATTCACTCGAAAGTTAGAAGGATTCGGAGAATCAGTTCAGGGTGATTTAAGAGATGAAAAATTTGTAGAGGAAATTATGAAAGGTGTGGATGTAGTGTACCATTGTGCAGCATCTACTTCAAATGCGGTAGATACAATCTACGCACCATTACTTCACGTTACTCCAAATGTAATAATCAATGCTTTAACTATGGAGAAAGCGTATAAAGAGGGGATTAAGAAGTTTATATTCCTATCTTCATCTACAATCTATCCTGAAAGTGGTGAGAGAGCAGTTCGTGAAACAGATAACATCTATGAATCAATTTATAAAACATATTTTCCAGTAGGTTGGATGAAAAGATATGCAGAGGTTCTATGCAAGATGTATTCTGAGATATTAGTTAATCCAATGCAGACGGTAATCGTTAGACCTGCAAACTTATATGGACCGCATGACAAATACGATTTAGATAAGTGTCATGTTACACCTGCTTCTATTATTAAAGTTGCGACAAGATTAGACCCGATTCCTGTTTGGGGAGATGGTACTGAGATTAGAGACCTACTTTATGTAGAAGATTTCTGTGAGGCTTTACAACTTATAATGGAAACAGAGGAAGCACATGAAATCTATAATGTGGGCTCTAACAAAGGTTATTCTGTAAATGAAGTAATTGAATACCTTAAGGAAATAGAAGGATTAGATTCTCCTATTGATTATGTGAATAACAAAGCACCTATGATTCCTAAAAGATTGATTGATTCATATAAGATATTTTACACATTAGGATGGGAAGCTAAAACTTCGATTAAAGAAGGATTAGAAAAAACTCTAAATTGGTATAAGAGTGAATATCTCAAAAAATAAAAAATATATCCTTTGTGGTGGGTGTTCATTCACTAACTTACGACCGTTGAATCACATGGTAAAAGACCTTTACAATGTAGAGGGTTTGCAGTGGCCAGAATGGTTGCAAATTATGTTAGGGGATGAATATGTTGTTTTGAATTTGGGTAACCCTACGAACGACAATACCACCATAAAAAGGAGTATTACTTATTGGATAGAATATATCAGAGAAAACGGAGGTATTGTTGATAAAGTATTCACTCAATGGACACAGCCTTATAGAAATTCATTTTTAATAAAGGATTATAAGGGAGAATTAGAAATAGGTTCTCATACGGTAAACTATCTACCTACACCTAAGAATTACAAAGATGAATTTTGGTATCTAACCGGAGGATATTACGAAACTAATAACTCAAAGTATATTGGTATAGATGGGATACTGAAAACTCACCATCAGTTGTTAAGCCAAAATCATTCATATTCATTGGTGGAAACTATAATAGACCTTTCAAACTATTTAGAAAAGGAAGGAATTGATTATACATATTTTACACTAAAGGATATATTCTATGAGCCGGAGTTTAGAACAACGGATGTGTATAATGGTAAAATATTTAAGAATGAAAATATAGATTATTTTATTAGGAATTCTCAATATTTTTCCGTATATTTAAGTAAGCTCCCATTCCATAAATTTTGGTTTTATGAAGAGGAAGGATTGAAGAAAGGAGGATTGTATGAATATGCCGTTCGAAATCAAAAGAATGTGGATAATTATGATGGGTTAAAGAAAGTTCTATTCAGTGAAAACTTAGATGGAAACTTTGATTGGTATGGCCATCCATCATCAATCTTAAATAAGAAATTTGTAAACGAAGAATTGGTAAAATATATAAAATGAGTCAACCCGAATACACTCCATATAAAGATGCGTTAAGTAATTCAATGGAACAACTTGCGAAGAAAGATAATATTGTTTTTATTGGACAGCAGATTGTTTATAGAGGGAATCCTATGAGTACTACATTAGATAATGTAGATAAAAATTTAATGATTGAATTGCCTGTTATGGAAGAAACTCAAATGGGAATGAGTTTAGGATTAGCAATGGCTGGAAAATGCGTAGTAACATTTTATCCTCGTTGGGATTTTATTATTTCAGCTACAAATCAATTGGTGAATCATTTGGATAAGTATGAAATGATGACAGGAGTTAAACCTCATATATTAATCCGTTTAGGTAAGGGCTCCGATAAACCATTAGACCCTGGTCATCAACATAAAGGAAACTACTTAGAAGAATTTAAATCTCTATGTAAGAATATAGAATTTCACGATTTGAAATCTTGGCAAGATATAGAATTAGGTTATAAGTACGCTATGGATAATGTAGGAATACATTGTTTAGTTGAATATCCTGAACTATACTATGCATCTTAATTTCGTATATGATAATAAAATAAAAGATTTATGTCTACCAAACGGGCAACCACCTGAAGTATTGGATGCTGCGATGAGGTGGATTATCGAAAATAAATCAACCGATGGCGGACATTTGGTAAAGTATCTATTCTCCAAATTCTCAAATGATATTACCGTAATGGGTAATAATATGGGGTTTCAGATTTTAACATTGAATGAGTATAATCAAAAATATGATGTTAAGATGAAAACTCATCACATAGATGATATAGTTAATAATTATGAAAAATATAAGGGGCAAAAGTTTTTCTACATATTAGAACCATTCGGTCATATAAATTTCTTTAAGAATAATTACGAAGGAATTAGTTATGGGTTATTTGAGAAGATAAAAAAAATAAACGCAACCATACTAATTAACTATTCACATGAAGGTCATTTGAATGAGTTTTTTGTATTAGAAATATTAAAGAAATTGAAGTATAAGAAAGTTATATTCATATATAACGATTATCTAAATGATTTTTCTAACATAGCATCTAAAAATATAAGTTTTGTTCCATTTAACTATTATCTCAACAGGAGTTCTAAATATTTTCAAAGTAATTTAAAAAGCAATCCTATTTCAGAATTACTAGATTACTCCGAAAAACAATTCCACTTCCTAAGTTTCAATCAATGGTTGCATCATCATCGTATAAACATCATAACAAATGTTTTTAAGAATGCTTTGCAATCTAAGTTTTTAATATCCTTTAACCCAAAATTCTACGAAAGTTTGGGAGAGTATAGATTTGATTATGAGAATCAAATAAAAGAATTGGGATTATGGGAAGATTATCAGTATGTTTTAACTTTGCCTGAGCATAGAGTAGATTTTGATACAACTCTTAAGATAAGTGGGTATGGGTTTGAGGATACATCGGTTTATAAAAAATCATTTATAAGTTTAATTAGTGATACTATATTTTTTAAACATCAGGGATTCATATCAGAAAAGATATTTAAACCAATAATGTATTTACAACCATTCTTAATAGCAGCCCCACCTCTATATCTTAAAGCAGTTAGAGATATGGGATTCAAAACATTTGATGGATTTATTGATGAAAGTTATGATACTGAATTTGATGATATGAAAAGATTATCTATGGTAAATGCGGAAATCAAACGAATATGTAATATACCGATAGAAGAATTAAAAATACAGATTAAAGGGATAGAAGATATTTTATTGTATAACCAAATGAAACTTCTCACATTCGATTATGAAATGGCTGAAGTTAATTTATGTAAAGAAATTTTAGGTGAAGAATATAAAGTTAATTTATTGTAATGGGTGTTCTCATAGTGCAGGGGGAGGATTGGAATTAATCACTACCTTATCCGATAATAAAACATTTGTTAGGGATTACTACAAAAATACATATAATGTATGGTGGGATACACAGGAAGAAGTTACATATTCACATAGATTAGCTAACATAATCGGATGCGATGTGGTAAATGATTCAGCAAGTGGTGGTGGTACAGGAAGAAGTATTCGAATGGCATACGATTTTGTGAAAAAGAATTGGAAACAAAAAGATGAGCTATTTCTTATATTAGAATTACCATCATTAGCCAGATTGGATTTATTTTCTAAAAAACTCAACGATTATATTATATGTAATGTATTATATAACTCACATGATTATAATGATGAAACATATAATCATCTTTTTGCAACGAGAAAATATTCAACGGAAGAATCTTATATTGATTTTACAAAAATTGGAGCAAATAATCTTAAGGTTTATATAGAAAACTTTCATAGTAGAAAAGCAGAATTTAAGAAGATAATTAGAGAATTGGATACCTTTTTATCATTTCTTAAGTTTAATAATATAAAATTCATTTTTTTCGAAGGAGAATTTAACATAGGTATAGATTCCATATTCAAAAAGAATAATATGTTAAAATTGAAAGTAGAGAATAAAATTTATACCGATTTTCATCAATTTTCAGTTGATACTAAATCTACTATAGCAGAGGATACTAACTTACTTACTATGGATTTACATCCTGGTTATTTTGCACATATCAAATTTGCGGAATTATTAGATGGGTACATAAAAGAGAAATACGATACTTTTTGATATTTATTAAAGATATGAATAGTTTAACTCAATTTTTAGTGGATGGGATTCTTTTGGAAGGGATAGAGAAGACCATTGTGGTATATTCCGGAAGATTTCAACCATTTCATAAGGGGCACTTTGCAACCTATGAGAATCTTATAAAGAAATTTGGTAAGGATAGTGTATATATCGCAACATCTAATAAAACCGATAATCAAAAATCTCCATTTAATTTTAAGGAGAAGAAGTTGATTATGCAGAAAATGTTTGGTATCCCATCGAATAAAATTGTAGAGGTTAGAAACCCATACGCACCAATGGAAGTATTGGGTAATTATCCAGAAGAAACAACTGGGTTTATTAGTGTAGTAGGTGAAAAGGATGAAATGAGATTAAGTGGAAAATACTTTACTCCATATAAGGGTAAAGTGGAAATGGGATATAAGGATAAGGGATACGTTTATGCATCTCCTTCTCAACCAAACCCAATTAGCGGAACTGATGTTCGTAAGTGGTTAGGAAGCGGAGAAACTGAGGAAAGAAAGAAATTATTTATTAAAGTATATCCTAAATTTGACGAGCAGATATTTAAACTGATTACTCTTAAATTAAATAAATTATCGGAAGCAGTATTATCTGAGGTAGCTAATAGTAACGGAGTTCAATCAGACGGTGAGCCTGATTCTGGATACAGTCCGGATGGAACTCTGAGAATTATAAATAGAGGAAAACCTGAGCCGTGGTTGAAGCAATTGGGTATGAAACAAATTGATAAACCAAAGGCTGACCCAATGAGAGGGGTTGGTAGACATAAAGATAAAGAATCTCAATTTAGAAAGTTGTACTATAAGGTTCAAAATATAAAAGGAACTGATTTAGACCCTGCACTTCAACCTCATAAAGTTGAAGATTGGGAAGAAGTAGATAAAGGTAAAAAAGTTAAAAAAGTAAAAAGATTTTGGGAAGCAAAGGAAACTGATAAAGATGAGAAGCATCCAAAACAACAACCTCAGCCAAGTGGATTAGGATTTGATTTTGATTCAATCGGAGAACCATCTCCGTGGTTATCTCAACCAAAATCTCCTAATACTCCTAACGCTAGTGCATTAGGAGGTATTACAAAAGCATTGGATAAAGATTCAAACATAGGAATTGCACAATCTGATATGGAAAATGATTGGGTTAAAAAACATGCTACAATAAAAGGACCAGTGAAACCATTTAGAGAAGAGAAGATTCCAGGTGGATTAGCAAAAGATAAAACTATTGCTGATTTTGTGAAAAAATATGATTCAAAAGAGTATTATCATCCAACACAATTTGCAGATTATATAAAGGAAAAAATTAAGAAGGGTGCTAAGGTTGAAATGGAACACACTACTGATAAGAAGGTAGCAGTTGAAATAGCAAAAGACCATATTTGGGAAGATTTGAACTACTATGAGAAGTTAGCTAAAATAGAAACACCAAAAAACGAAGCATTTACAAAAGGGCAATTATTTGCAGGTAAAATGAAAGTAGGTGGTAAGCCGGTAAATGTGGAAGTAGAATTGGTTGGAGCGGATGATAAAACAAAACAATTCATAACTAAAATCATATATGTTGATAAAGGGTATGAAAGACAGTTGCCAGTAGGTTCTACTTTACCAATACCAGCGAGGATATTCAGAACACCTGGTGGTGGATGGAGAAAAATTAAAACACCATCTGTATTTGAAATGGCGAAAGCTGATATGGATGCGGTTGAAAAATATGCAGATGCTCAAATGAGTCCAGAAGATATTGAGTTAGGAAAGGAAACTGACCATTTCTTTCAAAGGTTAAACGACCCTAGAAATGGTAAAGAAATATCTCCCGCAGAATTAACTGGGTTTTTTAAGAGATTAGCAAAGAATAAAAAGAAATTCTTAGAGTTTTTAAAACAATATAAAGAATTTGTTGTATTCGATAATCGTTCTAAAATCAATATAGCATTTATGAAAGTTGCTAATAAATTGATTGCTAAGACGGTAATGAGAAAAGCTGATTTTAAATCCGCTACTCCAGTGTTCACAACTGAAACTATAAATGAAGGATTTAGAGACCCTAAATCTATAAAAGCATATTATGAGGCATTATGTAAGGATTTAAAAATAACACCTCTGCCTGTAAAATTTAATAATATTGGTAAGGGTGGGGCAGCGATAACTTTCAATTCAAAAACAATGAAACCTCTTTACATTTCATTTAATGTAAACAGAATGGAGGACCCGGAATATGCTATTATACACGAAATAACACACCAAATAAAATTAGAAACTGAACAGGATGCTTATATCGGTAAGAGAGACCAATCGGCTAAGTTTAAAAAATTAGAAAATAAGCTTATTGAGAAGTATATGTATTCTAGATTTTCTAAAATATTGTGGGAATCGGTAAATGAATCAAAAGAGTTAATAATGGAAGGTGGTGCATACGGTCACATGAACCATCCATTTGATGTACAGATGAATCTTACATTTGGTGATTTGAAAAATATTGTTAAGAAAGCATTAAGTGGTAAGTTAGAATTAGCGAGAGAAAAAACAGATGGACAGGCATTGGCTATCAGTTGGGTAAACGGTAGATTAGTAGCAGCTAGAAACAAATCACATTTAAAGAGTAAGGGTAAAGATGCAATGGGAGTTCAGGATGTAATCAGTAAGTTTGCTGGTAGAGGTTCTGTATCCGATGCATTTAGTTTTGCAATTAAAGATTTGGAATCTGCGGTAAAGGGATTATCGGATAAAGATAAAAAGGATATATTCAAAGATGGTAAATGTTTTATGAATTGTGAAATCATTTATCCAGAGAATACAAACGTAGTTCCTTATGGTACATCATTATTAGTATTCCACGGAACAATGGAATATAATGAGGCAGGAGATGCAGTTGGAGAGAATCCCGCAGCAGGAGCTAAGTTGGCGGCAATGGTTAAGAAGATAAATGCAGATGTTCAATCTAAGTTTACTATACAAGGGCCTCCGGTTCAAAAATTACCTGTTAATAAAGATTTGAAAGCTAAACAACCAGTTTACTTAGGAATGATTTCTAAACTACAATCTGAGTTTGGGTTAAACGATAAGAATGGTGTAGCTGATTATCATCAGGCTTGGTGGAGACAATTTGTAGATAAGAATGCATCTTCATTGGATGAGCAACAAAAAATAGGATTGGTTAAAAGATGGGCGTTTGGTGATAAGAGTTTCCGTTTAGCTGATATTAAAGATGCTAAATTAAAAGCGTGGGCAGACCAAACTGATAAAAAAGACCAGGCTAAAATAACAAAAGATAACCTTCTTAAATTTGAAGAGATATTCTTAGGGGTTGGAGCAGATGTACTTTCATTTATGACATCCGTTCTAACTGCAAATCCTGAAGCTGCTAAACAACAAATGGTAGGTAGATTAGAAACTGCTATATCTTCAATTAAAGCAACCGGTGATGCTAAGAATTTAGCTAAATTAGAAGTGGAATTATCTAGATTAAATGCTTTAGGTGGGTTTGAAAAGATTGTACCAAACGAAGGTATTGTATTTTCTTACAAAGGAGCTACCTATAAATTAACTGGAGCGTTTGCACCTCTTAACCAAATTTTAGGAATATTCACATTCGGTAGATAATGGAATTATATACTTCAAAAATAAAATTTGATTCGGAATTATTATTAAAGGAAATAAAGACTCAGTATGATACTAGCTCAATTTCCCCTCAGACTCCGAATGTTTCGATGCATAATTTAGATAAGGTACAACAACTTCCTAAGTTAAAAGTATTCAAGGAATTAGTACTTCCGGTGTTTGAACCAATGAAAATTGATAATATATTTTTATTTTTTACACATCCATCTGGACAATTAAATTGGCATAAAGATGGTGGACATGAATATAGAAGATTTATATTACCGATAGTTTCAAATGAAAAATGTATAAATTGGTTTAGAATAGATGAGGTTGAGTATAACACCAGATTTGAAGATGGTAGAATACATTGGTTTGATTCACAGAGAATAGAACATAATATAGTGAATACAGGTGATAGCATTAGAGTTGCTTATTTATTGGATATGAAATGGGAAGCTAGTTCTATGGAAAGTGTTCTGAAAAATAGTTTTGATAGAGATAATCTATTTGTTTAATTCTAATATTTATTACTATATTATTCCCAAATGAACCGACCCCTAACCGAATGTATTATTGTATCTAAGGAGGTTAATGATAAATTTATCCTAGCAAAAAATAGAGATAGAGCATATAAACCTAAATTAGAAATAGTTCACACTATTATAGATGGTGTTGAGGTAGCTTATTTGCATGATATAATCACCGATTGGAGTGAAGGTATGAATGAAAATGGTATAGGTGTTATCAATTCCGCTCTATTAGTTGGGCACGATGAAGCAGAGCATAAGATTGTAAAGAAAGGTGGAAAACCTGGTCCAGATGGTGATAAGATGAGAAATATCATCAAACAATCAACTCTTAAGGATGCTATTAAAGCTGCACTTACATATAAAGGTAAGTCAAAACTTTCACTTAAAGGTCATACATTTGTATCATCACCAAAGCACATGGTTAGTATCGAAACTACATCAAAGCATAAACCTGATGTTAAATTACAGAATACTGAAAGTCCTGTAGTTAGAACTAATCATGGACACGTATTTACAGATGCAGGATATACTAATGGAATTAAATACCTATCATCTAAAATGAGAAAAACATCTGCTGAAAAATCAGTAGATAAGGTAAGTGATTGGACTGAGATAGCGGCGGCGATGAGAAAAGAATTTTTTAAAACAGATTCACAATTAAATATGAGAAGACAAACAGATGAAATGTGGACATCTTCTCAAACGGTAATGAATCTTACTGATAGAATACTACAGATAAACTACTTTGAAAGTAAGGTAGAAGCATTTGAAGGAGTTAGAACGGAACTACCAGATGGATACACTCCTAAGATTAAGATTGAGGTTGTAAAATTACCTTAATCTCATTTTCCATAATATATATAGATATACAAAATAGGTTATATGGCTAAAGAATTCAGAAAAGATTTAATGCATAAAACCCGCCGAGAATTGGTGGATTTTGTGTTTAGAGGGGAAGACCCGAACAGAGCATTTGGATATGAGAAATCTAACCCTCATATTAAAAGAGAAGTTGGTGAAGTGTGGGAAGATGATACATATCGATACGAACAGAAAGAAGGGTTTGTACTAAAAACAGGTAAAAACCACGAGGCGTTTCAATCAGCAAGAGAATTTTTAAGGGAAAAGGATAATTGTAAAAATCCAAAATGTTCTAAACAAAAATACGGGCCGAATGATAAGATATTAATCAAAGAGTCTGGATTTTGTATAGATTGTAATTTGGAAATGGATACTGAAGCTGAAAAGTTGGGTATCTACGAAGATTATAAAAACTACAGATTATTTGGTAGAGCAATTGCTATGGCTAAAGAAGCAAAGGCTCAGATTGAGGATGGTATCAAAGAATTGAAACCACATTATGAGCAGGTTTTAGAGGATGGGAGAATTGAGATATGGCATTTACCAAAACCGATAGATGAAATGCGAGCGGAAATGGAAGAAGAAATTGCTAATATCGAAAAAGGATTATCAGAATTAGAGGAGGATATAGTTATATATGAAGGGAAAGTTAGGGGGGTAGATAATCCGATACTAAATAGATTATTTTAATGCAGGATAAACAATTATCTTTAAAGGATGTAATTAGACAAGAGTATGTTAAATGTGCGGCAGACCCCGTATATTTCATGCGTAAGTATTGTAAAATTCAACACCCTACAAAAGGTAAATTAAGATTTGAGTTATTTCCATATCAGGAAAAAACTTTAATACAATTTAAAGACCATCGATACAATTTAGTTCTAAAATCCCGTCAAACGGGTATCTCCACATTAACCGCTGGTTATTCTTTGTGGAAGATGATATTCAATCAAGATTATAACGTACTTGTTATTGCGATTAAGCAGGAGGTTGCTAAGAACTTAGTAACGAAGGTAAGGGTTATGTATGATAACTTACCTAGTTGGTTAAAGGTAGCAACGCAAGAAGATAACAAACTATCACTCCGATTAGTAAATGGTTCACAAGTAAAGGCAATTCCATCTTCACCTGATGCAGGTCGTTCGGAAGCCTTATCACTATTGGTTGTCGATGAAGCGGCTTTCGTTCCAGATATTAATGAGATTTGGGCATCGGCAACTCCTGCCCTATCAACGGGTGGTAGTTGTATAGCACTTTCTACGCCAAATGGTGTGGGTAACTGGTTTCACAAACAATGGGTAGGAGCAGAGGAAGGAACGAATGAATTCAATCCAATTTATCTCCATTGGACCGTACACCCTGAGAGAGACCAAAGATGGAGAGATGAGCAAACAAAAGTATTGGGAGAAAAGTTAGCAGCACAGGAGTGTGATTGTGATTTTATATCTTCTGGAGATACCGTAATTGCACCTGAAATCCTAATGTGGTATAAGGAAACATTTGTTAAAGACCCGGTGGAGAAAGGTGGATGGGATGGAAACTATTGGAAATGGGAATATCCTGATTACAATAAATCTTATATGGTTGTAGCCGACGTTGCCAGAGGTGATGCATCGGATTATTCAGCTTTCCACGTTATGGATGTGGTTAACAATGTTCAGGTTGCAGAATATAGAGGTAAGGTAGATACAAAGGAATTTGGTAACTTCTTAGTTTCAGTTGCAACCGATTATAATAACGCATTATTAGTTGTAGAGAATGCAAACATTGGATGGGCAGCATTACAACAGGTGATAGATAGAGGATATAACAACGTATATTATCAAACATCGGATTACAAATATATAGATGTTGAAAGACAATATACTAATAAATTTGGAGCAGAAGAGAGAAGACAGGTAGCAGGATTTACAACATCTGCAAAAACCCGCCCTCTTATGATTTCTAAATTAGATGAATATTTTAGAGAGAAATCGGTAGTAATACAATCGGTTAGAACAATAGATGAGTTATTTACCTTTATATGGTTAACAAACAGAGCGGAGGCTATGAGAGGATATAATGATGACTTAACGATGTGTTTGGCAATTGGGTTATGGGTTAGGGATACTGCACTTCGTTTACGACAAGAAAGAATGGATTTAGTTAAGCAAGGATTAAACTCATTTACATCGACAGGAAATGAAACTGGAGTGTATAATCATCAAACTTTTCAAAGAAATCCATACGAAATGGATTTAGGTATGGAAAAAGAAGATGTAAGATGGTTATTTTAATATTTATATTAAGTTTACCTATATAATAGTGTTTTTAGGGCATATTCATTATATATATATGTATATATGGTATAGTTTTAAGGATTATAGAAAATAAATAAGAAAATGGCAGAACAAAATAATTCTTTTTTTGATAGATTACGAAAGGTGTTTTCTACCGGAGTAGTTGTTAAAAAAGAAGGTAATAAGACTAGGGTTGTAGATACTGAAAACAGTCAGCAGGTAACAAACCTTAAATCTTTAAAGGATAGATTTTATAGATTGCAAACTGGATACACTCAGGATGTATATCAAACTCAATTATCATATCAGGTAATTCGTAGAGAGTTATTCTTAGATTATGATGCAATGGATAACGACCCTATTCTATCATCCGCATTAGACATCTATGCAGATGAGTGTACTACAAAAAATGAATATGGAGATGTTCTTACTATAAAAACAGAAAACCAACAAATCAAAGAGGTATTGGAATCTTTGTTCTATGATACGATGAACATAGAATTTAATCTTTGGCCGTGGGTTAGAAACCTATGTAAGTATGGTGATTGTTTTATTACATTAGAGATTGCAGAAGGAGAAGGTGTTATAAATGTACACCCTCAATCAGTTTACTATGTGACAAGAACTGAAGGTTTAAATGACCCTCAGAGGATTAACAGAAAAGAGCAAGGTATCAAATTTACCGTTGACCCGGATAAATTTGGTAAGCATGAATATGATAACTTTGAAATGGCTCACTTCCGTTTGTATTCAGATACAAACTACTTACCTTATGGTAAATCAATGTTGGAGAACGCAAGAAGATTGTGGAAACAGATTACATTGATGGAAGATGCGATGATGATACATCGTATTATGAGAGCGCCTGAAAAAAGAATATTCAAAATTGATATAGGTAACATTCCTCCACAAGAGGTTGATAACTATATGCAGAAAATTATCAATAAGATTAAGAAAACTCCTTTTCAAGACCAAAAGACTGGAGACTACAATCTTAAGTATAATATGATGAACATCACAGAGGATTTCTTTATGCCTGTAAGAGGTGGTGATAGTGGTACTCAGATTGATACATTAAGTGGATTACAATATACTGCAATCGAAGATATTGATTACTTAAAAGCTAAATTATTTGCAGCACTTAAAGTTCCAAAGGCTTTCTTAGGATACGAAGAAGACATCAATGGTAAGGCTACTTTAGCGGCGGAAGATATTCGTTTTGCTAGAACAATCGAAAGAATTCAAAGAGTAGTAATATCTGAATTAACTCAGATAGCTATTGCACACTTAATTGCACAGGGAGTTGAGGGTATGGATGCGGTTGATTTTAAATTGGAATTAACTAACCCATCTACAATCTATGAGCAAGAGAAAATCAATCTATGGGCTGAGAAAGTTAGATTAGCAACTGATATGAAAGCATTGAAGATGTTATCTAATGATTGGATTTACCAAAACATATTTAAACTTTCTACTGAGGAAATAGATGAAGAAAGAACAAATGTAGTTTATGATACATTTGATTTAAATAGATTAAATAAGATTGAAAACGAAGGTGTTGACCCATACGAAGAACAACCTCAACAACCGGAAGGAGGAGAGCAACCTGCTGAAGGTGGTGAAGGAGAGCAACCTGCTGAAGGTGAACAACCGGAAGGTGGTATGATGGCAGAACCTTCGGATGAGCAACCTACACAAGAAGCGGCTGATGCTAGTGCAGAAAATGGTAAGTTGGGTGGTAGACCTCAGATGACAGGAAATAATGGTACAGATGATAATGCATTTGGAAGAGACCCATTAGGTAAAGCAGACATCACTCGCAACTTCGGAAGAGAAACTCGCCATAAGAGAATAGGTGAAAAACTTAAGAGTATTTCTGATAAAGATAAAAAATTAAGAGATGCTATACGAAATAAAATTAAATCAAATAACGAAAGAAAAGCAGGTAAAAAGATTATAAACGAAGGTATAGATGGGTTAAGTGATGATACTGGCTCACTATTAGATGATAAAAATATCTTACCAGATGTGTAAAAATCACTTATCTAAAGTTTCCTAATATTTATAGAAGTAATATTTACATATATAGTAAAGAAAAATAATAAATTCTGATGAAAGTTAAACACTCAAAGTTTAAGAATACAGCTATTTTGTTTGAACTGTTAGTTAAGCAAATTACGCAGGAGGTATTGTCTAATTCAACCAAAAACATATCTGAAAAGATTATAAAGGAGTTTTTTAGTTCCAATAAAGAATTGGCTAAAGAACTTAAATTATATAACCAAATCGTAAAGGAGAAATACTCATCTATCGATGATGCTAAATTATTCTTAGAAGAGGTTTCCAAAGAAAGAACTAAATTGGATGAGAATAAGTTAAATAAGGAGAAGTATAATCTTATTAAAACTATCAAAGAATCATACGATTTAGATAAATTCCTTTCATCTAATTTACAGAATTATAAACTATTGGCTTCTGTATATAAAGTATTTGAAGCAAAAACAATGGGTAGAAAAGTTGAAATTAGAGATTTTATTGACTCTAACAATACTATATTAGAGCATATTACCCATAAAAAAATATCCTCAAAGCAAGCGGATAATTTATATGAATCTTTCAGACAACAATCGGAGGATTTAAGATTGTTAACTTATAAATTATTAATAGAAAACTTCAATAAGAAATATTCCAATTTAGATGATTCTCAAAAAGGATTACTTAGAGAATTCATTAACAATGTAACAAATACATCTACTTTTCCAAAATTTATCGAAGAAGAAACTAAAAAGGTATTGGCTAATTTAGTAAAGGAATCAAAGAGTATTACCGATAAGGTAACTAAAATTAAGATTTCTGAAATGATTAAACTTTACAAATCAGATAAATTCCTTAAGGAAAATCAAGAAAAGCAAGTTTCAGTTTTAATGCTTACATACGAATTATTAAAAGAAGTAAAAAATGTCAACTCAACTAGAAGCGTTAAAAAATAGTATCAGAGAAATCCTTTCTGAAATTGAAAAAGAGGAAGAAGAGAAGTTAAAGAAAGAGGTAACTGTTACAGGAGATGTAGCAGGGTATGATACACCTAGAGCATTTAATTCAAATGGTACTCATAAAGCAGGATATGTAAAAAGAATGGCTGGGTTAACTGGTTATTCTGCGGTTAACGAAAATAGATTTCAGAAATTAAGATTAGACCAAACAATGACTCCGAACCAAAAGATTGGATTGGGTGTTAGGGAAATTCGTAGAAAAATAGATGAAATTGAAAAATTCTTAGAGTGGTATGGTAAAATCAAAAAAGAAAACTCTCTAAAAGGTGAAAACTTTTGGAAAAGAACTAATCACCATATTTATAGAATAAAGGAAAGGTTATCTAATATTGGTAAAAATGTAACCACCTTAAGAAAATAAATTAGGAATTCCTATGAAAATAACTAGAGAGCAATTAAGAACTATCGTTGGGGAAGTTCTACAAGAAGAAAAAGATTATCAATCATTCTTTAAAGCTATGCTAAAAAAGCATGGTGTATCTTCGCCAGACGAATTCAAATCAGATGAGGAGAAGAAAGCATTCTTTAATAAAGTAGAAGATACTTGGAAAGGTGTATCAGAAAGATTACAATCAATTAAAGAAGATGAATTAACTGCTAAACAACAAAAGATAGATTTAAACAAAAACGGAAAAGTTGATGGAGATGATTTATCTAAACTAAGAGCTGGTGCAAAAACAGAATCAGAGTTAACCGCTAAGCAACAAAAGATAGATTTGAATAAGAATGGTAAAGTTGATGGTGATGATTTATCTAAACTAAGAGCTGGTACAAAAACCGAAGGAGAAGAGCAATTACCTCAAACTAAGATATTGAGTAAAGAAGGTGAAACTTTAGTTAAGAGTGGTGCAGGTAATATGTATAATATCTCAAAAGTAAACGAATCTAAAGAATCAGATATATTAGCAAAAATAGAAAAATTAAGATTAGATGCTGAAGCAGGTAAAATCAAAACTTTAGACCAATTTTTAGATAAGTTTAAACCATTACAAAAACAATTAAAGTCATTGGGTGAATCAGTAAACGAAGGGAGATACGATGCTGATTTGGATAAAATTGAAGCAGCAGTTAAGAACGCATCATCTTTTATGAGTGTTGGCGCTGAATTAAAGAAAGCAGGAATTAAATATGATTTTACTACATCTATGATTCCTATGTATATGATTAAGGTATCTGGGAATACAATTGCTGTTGTAAACAAAAAATACGCAGCTGGTGCAGAAAGAGAAGTTAAGGATATTGCAATTGGATTATTAAACTAAAGTAAAAAAGAATGAAATCACTTTTAATAGAAACCAAATTATTTGAGGGTAAGATTAACGAAGACGAAAATGGAGTAGTTTTGGTTAAAGGTGTATTACAAAGAGCAGATGCGCAGAACCAAAATGGTAGAGTGTATCCTAAAGAAATATTAGAAAGAGAAGTTAAGAAATATCAACAACTTATCACAGAGAAAAGAGCTTTGGGAGAATTGGACCATCCTGAATCATCTGTAGTTAGTTTGAAAAATGTATCTCACAATATCAGAGAGTGTTATTGGAAAGGTGATGATGTATATGGTGTAGTAGAAATACTTCCAACTCCATCTGGTAACATTCTAAAAGAATTATTAAAAGCTGGAATCCGTTTAGGTATCTCATCTAGAGGTATGGGTTCAGTTCAATCAATAGGTGATAACAAAGTAATGGTTGCTGAAGATTTTGAATTAATCGGTTGGGATTTTGTATCTAACCCATCAACTCAGGGTGCATTTATGGAAAACTTAAATGAATCGGTATCCAAAAAACAATCAATCAACGAAACATACGGAACAGATGTATGTGGAGAATGGTGTAAAACCCAACACTTAATTAGAGAAATTATAGAAGAGTTAGCATAATATGCCAGTGCGAATTGTAATAAAAGTTAAGCAGGGGTCATCTCAGGAAGAGAGCCATCGTAATGTAGAAAAGGCTCTCAAAGATTACAAAAACAAAGTTTTTAAACTAAAAATAACGCAAGAATTGCGTGATAGGAAGGAATTTTTGAAACCTTCTGTAAAGAAAAGATTACAAAAAGAAAAAGCGAAAAGAAAAAATAATTTTAATTTTCTTTAGTTTTCTATATTTGTTATATACTTATATGTAATTGATTCGAATATTCCATCTCTATATGGAATCACATATAATCAAATAATCTTATTTAGGCACATTCATTAGCCTAAGACAATCAAAAAGTAAAATGAACAGTAAACTTTTGAAAGAAGCAATCGCAGATGCTAAAGCGGTTCGTGAAACGGCATTAGCAAACGCAAAAATCGCTCTTGAAGAGGCTTTCGCTCCTAAATTACAATCTATGCTTTCTAAAAAATTACAAGAGGAATTAGAAGGCGATGAAAGTGAAGAAGAAGTTGAGTTAACTCAAGAAAACGATGTATCTTCAGAAATCGGTGGTGGTGATGGCACTAAAATGCCAGCAGCTAAAGCTTTCAGTTCAGCAGCAGAATCAGATGAATTAGGTGCAGCAGATGTTGACAAACAAACTGCAGCAGTAGGTTCAGAAGATGAGAACGCTGAGAAAGTAGCAGGAATCACAGAAGGTGAAGAAGAAGAGGAAGATGTAACAGGAGCAGCTCCTGATACAGCTATGAACGAAGAAGAGGAAATGGATGACGTTGACTCTGAAATCGATGAAATTATCAAAGAATTAGAAGCAGCAGCTGATGATGAAGAATCATACGCAACAACTGAAGGTGAAGAAGAGGAAGCAGCTCCTGTAGCTGAACCAACTGAAGAGCCTGCAGCTGAAGAGCCGGTAGCTGAAGAAGATGAAATTGACTTAGATGAAATTCTAAGAGAAATGGGCTATGGTGATGAGCCAACTGAGCCTGAAGTTAGCGAAGAAGAGGAAGAATCTCATGGTGAATTGGATGCATTAAAAGCAGAATTAAAATCAGTTCAATCTGAATTAGGTGAAGCTATCAATGTAATCAAATCATTAAAAGGTACAATCAACGAAGTTAACTTGTTAAATGCTAAATTATTGTATGTGAACAAATTGTTCCGTTCATTCAATTTAACAAACGAACAAAAATCTAAAGTTGTAGAAACATTAGATAGAACTAAAAATGTAAGAGAAGTGAAATTGGTATTCTCAACTATCGCAGAATCATTTAAATTTGGTACTGGTGTAGCTAAGAAAACAACTTCTAAACTTACAGAAAGTTATGCATCAAAACCAGCGGCTTCTACTGCACCAAAGCAAATTATCGCTGAAGATAATTCTGCATCAGATAGATTCAAAAAATTAGCTGGTATTATCAAGTAATTGAACAAAAAAATTTAAAAAAATAACAAAATGGCAAACTTTAATGTTAAATCATTATTAGAGGCGAAAAATCCTCAGACCGTTATGTTGGAACAAACAAGAGGATTGAAAACAAAATGGTCTAAGACTGGATTGTTAGAAGGCCTTAAAGAAAGAGACCAACATTCAATGGCAGTGCTTTTGGAAAACCAAGCACAACAATTATTATCTGAAGCATCTCAAACTAACGCTAACGGACAAGGTTCTGAAGAGTGGTCTGGTGTTGCTTTACCATTAGTAAGAAGAATTTTTGGTGAAATCGCTGCGAAAGAATTCGTTAGTGTTCAACCAATGAACTTACCTTCAGGTCTTATCTTCTTTATGGACTTCAAATACGGTTCAACTAAAGGTGGTAAAACTACAGGTGATTCTTTATATGGTACTGGTTCTTTATTCGGTAGAACTGAATTGGCACAAGGTGGTTTGTATGGTGAAGGACAATATGGATTCTCATTGGCTCCAACTGCATCTGCAACTACAGTAGCTACTGCAATTGCTTCTGCTTCTTGGGCTGATTTTGGATTCGATGCTAACTACTCTGCATCATTCAATACAAGTGCAGCAACTTCTGCATACTTCAAGAAATTAACAATCGCTACATCTGCATTATCAAATGTTGATGTTGAAGCTGTTAAATTAATTGATTTAATCGATAGCACTAACATCGATACTGAATATCCTGCTTTCTATAAGCATGATTATGCTGGAAGTAACTTAGTTTTATTTGCAAAAGTTAAGAACCCAATTACGGCTTCTACTTCTGTAAACTTAGCTTCTGTTAAATTCCAAACTCAACCAATCTCTTACCAAAGAGGTGATTTCGAAGACCAAACTCCAATTCAAGGTGGTGCAAACCAAGCTGGTGGAACTAACTTGAACATTCCTGAAATCGACTTAGAATTAAAGAGCGAATCAATCGTTGCTAAGACTCGTAAGTTGAAAGCAGTTTGGACTCCTGAATTAGCACAAGACTTAAACGCTTACCACTCAATCGATGCTGAAGCTGAATTAACTTCTATGTTATCTGAGTACATCTCTTTAGAGATTGATTTAGAAATCTTAGATATGTTACAAGTTAACGCATTGACTGTTGATTACTGGTCAGCAACTGTAGGTGAAGAATACAACCCAGCAGCTGGTACTTGGACTGCAGGTTCTTCTTCTTTAGCATACCAAAAGGCTACATGGTTCCAGACTTTAGGTGTTAAATTGAACAAAGTATCTAACAAGATTCATCAATTAACAATGAGAGGTGGAGCAAACTTCATCGTAGCATCTCCAGATGTATGTACTATTTTAGAATCAATCCCAGGATTCCACGTGAATGCTGAGAAAGATGCATTACAATTCGCAGCAGGTGTTTCTGTAGTAGGTTCAATCTCTAACAGATACACAGTTTATAAGAATCCTTATATGACTTCTAACCAAATATTGTTAGGATTCAAAGGTTCTAACTTCTTAGAGACAGGTGCGGTATATGCTCCATACGTTCCATTGATTATGACTCCATTAGTGTACGACCCAGATAACTTCACTCCAAGAAGAGGAGTTATGACTCGTTACGCTAAGAAAATCGTAAGACCTGAGTTCTATGGTAGAATCTTCGTTAAAGATTTATCTTCTATCTAATCTGAATAGATTAGGTTAAGTTAAACTTGACTAATAAAAGAGAGGGGTGAGAAATCACCCCTTTTTTTATGTCTTTTTATATTTAAATTTATGAGGTTACATACAATAAAGGATAAGTACGAAATAGGTAAAATCAAAACCTATGAAGATGTACCAGGATGGATTGGTTGTGCAGAAGACATATACCAATTAGTATTCAAAGAACTAAACGATGGTGATTCTATAGTAGAGATTGGAACATTTTTCGGTCAATCTACAATCTTTATGGCTTCTCTTATAAAAGAAAGTGGAAAGAAAATAAAATTTGATACAATAGATTCTCTTTGGCAGATAGATGCGGATGTAAGAAGAGGTGACCATCCAAAATCATTTTATGATTATAGATTTTCAGAACAACTTAAGGATATTCCAATTGATGAGTTAATCAAAGCCCATTATCGATTATGTGGGGTAGATGAGTATATCAATCTTATGATAGGTGATAGTAGATGGTTATGGAAATGGTACGATGAGGAATCCTTACAATTTGTTTACATAGATGGTGACCACAATTATGAGATAGTTAAATTAGATATTGATAATTGGTGGAGTAGGGTTAAAGTAGGCGGATACTTAGGTGGAGATGATATAGATGCATATCCATCAGTTCTTAGAGCGATGAATGAGTTAATTGAGAGAGAAAATATACCAAATCACAAGATTCAGATATTTCCAAACTCTTTTTTAATTAGGAAGTGATATTTATAGATGTATAATTAAATTTAATATAAATGGAAGAATTGGCTTCGGTATTTTTACACAGCAGAACCCAAGCTCATGTGTTTCATACGAGAGTTAAAGGAGTAGGGGCGTTATCATTACATTTAGCGTTGGAAGGATATTACACAGAAATCGTACCCCTAATTGATGGTTTAATTGAATCGTATCAAGGTATGTATGGTTTAATAGAGTATAAGGATGTAAAAGGTGTGGATAATAATGCAGAAAAAGATAATATCATTAATTATTTCACTAAACTTTGTACATATTTAGAAGCTGCTAGGAAAGATAAGAAGTTACAACATAGTTGGATGCAAAATGATATAGATAATATAGCTACATTATTATATTCAACAAAATACAAACTAACCAATTTAGGTTAATCGTATTTCTGATATTTATATATTAAAGAATAACATTAATGGCAGCAGCGAGATATTCATTCATAGTAGAACAGGGAGCAACCACCAACATCCAACTTAAATGGGAAGATGCAAGTGGTAGTATAAACCTTTCTGGTTATAGTGGAAGGATGCAAATCCGACCTACTGTAGAATCAAGTACGGTTTATTTAACACTTAGTTCTTCTTTAGATGCCGATGGAACTGGATTGAATATGAGTGGCTCTGATGGAGAAACTCCAGTTCAAAGTGGTTCAATAGGAATCTACATATCAGCTGCAAAATCTGCACAATTAAATTTTGATACCGCTTATTATGATTTAGAAATGATGAGTGGTAATGAGGTTACGAGATTATTAGAAGGACAAGTGAAATTGTCAAAAAATGTAACCCGATAAGATGTCTGTAACATTAGTAAATAACTCACCACAATTAACAGTAGCAACCGCAGGAACAAGAGGTTTGACAGGAGCTCATGTAGTATCCGCTTCATTCTCTGGTTCTAATTTAATCATAACACTTTCCGATGGGACAGTTATAAATGCAGGGGGAACTATATTATCATCAAGTGGTAGTAATAATTGGGTTGGTCAACAAGCAATAAATGGTAATGTAATTGTAACGGGTTCATTTATTTTATCCGGTTCAAATACTTTAGTAAACATCGGACCCGCTTCATTTAGTGGTTCTGTAAATATATCAGGTTCAACTACTATAACAGGAAGTTTAATAGTTAGTGGTGGAACAATAAATGTAATTGGTACTAATTTAATAAGTGCTTCTAGTGGAGTAACTTTGGCTAATACAACAGGATTTAATAACTTTACAAGTTCAATAAGTGCATCAATCAATGCTGCAACATCTTCATTGAGTGCTTCGATAAGTTCATTGAGTGGAAGTGTAACCACAACAATTGATTCTAAATTTGGAAGTATTGTAGTAACACCTTTCTTAAGTAAATCAAACTATGAAAGTTATACGGCTTCTATTGTAGAACCTAGATTAGCAGCGTTGGAGGCGGCAAGTAGTAGTATAAGATTGGCTCACAACGCACATACGGCATCTGTAAACGCAACAACCACATCTCTTAATTTAGTAACTGCATCATTGAACACAAAAACAGGTTCAATTGAGGCGAGATTAACTTCATTGGAAACAAAATCTGGAAGTGTAGCAACTGATTTATTGGCACTATACACTAGTACATCTTTAGATGATGGTAGAATAAACTCATTAGAAGCGGCAACACAAAGTTTATTTGTATCCACTTCAAATCATGAAAGTAGATTAGATTTAGTAGAAGCATTGACAGGTTCTATCCTTTCAATTACCGCTTCATTAAGTGCATTCACTTCATCAGCAGATAGTAGATTGGATGCAATAGAAGCGGCATCTGCAAGTTGGGGAGAGGCTGTAAATATTTCTCCATTAAATACATTTAGTGCAAGTGTTAATACATTTAGTAGTTCGGTTAATACTGCAACTGCTTCATTAAATACATTTACTGCGAGTGCAAATACTTCTATTACTTCTCTTAATATTAGAAGTGGTAGTTTATTAACATCCGCATCTTCTTTAGCAAGTTCGGCATCAGCTGTTCTTACTAGAGTTAGTGCTTTAGAAAATACGACTGGTTCGGTTAATTCATTTACTGCAAGTATTAATTCAACAACTGCAAGTTTGGACACTCTTACTGCAAGTTTGGTAAGTAGTGGTAGTTCATTGGCAACTTCGGCATCAGCTGCGAAAAGTAGAATAGATGCGTTAGAGGTAAGTAGTGGTTCTCAAAACACATTTAGTGCAAGTGTGAACTCACACACATCATCGGTTAATACACATACATCTTCAGTTAATACTGCAACCGCTTCAATAAACACATATACCGCATCATTAAAAACTGCGATAGATGTCACTGGTGGTAATACTACAATATTAGGAAACTTAACAGTTCAAGGAACTCAAATATCTATTAACACAACTAACTTAAAAGTTGCGGATAAACTTATAGAAATAGCAAGTGGTTCAACTACTCCTGCAATGGCGGATGGAGCTGGTATCTATATTAGTGGAGCAGATGCAAGAATAGATTGGAATAATAACTTATCTAAGATTGCAATAAATAAAGGAGTTAGTGTAACAGGTGATATTGCGGTTAGTGGGTTAGTAGATGGAGTAGAATTATCTCAATTAAGTGCTTCATTTAATACAATAAGTGAGAGTTTATTAATAGCAAGTAGTTCATTCTCTGCATCAATCGCTACAATCAATGGTGTTAATAATGCTCAAAATACATATAGTGCATCTGTAAGTAATAGTTTAAATGCTATTAATACAACAACTTCATCTTTAAACACATTTACATCATCAACTTATTTACCATTCAGTACATCGGTTGATAGTAGAATATTGGCATTATCATCTTCATTAGGTGGTGGTTCAACTGGAACTAGAATAACTGCATTAGAGGCAACTACGAGTGTACACAAAGCTAATATAGATGATTTATATGATAATACATTGTATGGTGTATATAATTTAGAATCTACCGCATCTTCTTTAGTAGGAGGTCAATTGATATTAGCTAGTCAAATAAATTCATTAAATGCTTCTGCTAGTGCAATGGTTGCAACCGCATCTGTTGTATCATCATCCATAGTAACATTACAAACTAAAGATACTGCATTTGGTAATTTTACCGCTAGTATTCAAACATGGATAGGGCCAACTGGTACATTTGCAACCGCTAGTGCATCATTTGATAATAGAATTGCTTCTATATCTGCTGAAATAGGAGGAGGTGCAAGTGGTATTGGTTCAAGAGTTAATTCATTAGAACAATATACCGCATCAATATTTACTGTATCTGGTTCAGTAGTATCACAGAGTGTTAGACTTACAGCATTAGAAGCATCGGGAACTTATTTTGATACAAAGATAAATCAATTTAGTGGTAGTATTTCACAAAGTACCGCATTTATTGGTACTCAATTTCCTGGTTTTTCTTCTTCAATTGACCAAAGAGTTGCATCGATTCAAGATACGGTAACTAATTTAAATGCAGGATTTGCTACAGATGCTGAATTGGTATCAGCGAGTGTTTCTGCATCAAATTCTATAAATCAATTATCATTAACCGGCTCAGCATTATCATCTTCAGTTTGGAATCCATCAAACGGATTATCATCTAGTATAGCTTTAACTACAATAAATTTATCATCGAGTTTTAGTACATCATTATTTACTGCAACCGCATCTATACATAATAGAATAAATGGAATTGTAACCGGAACCGGATTTGTAGAAAGAGTTGAATTTAATGGAATAACATCTTCATTATATACTTCAACCGCAAGTTTAAATTCATTCTCTGCATCAGTTAGAGCAAGTGGTTCAATAATCAATACCTTTACTGCATCGGTTAATACTTCAACTGCAAGTTTAAATGCTTATACCGCTTCATTAAAAGGAGCTATAAATGCGGTTGGTTCAGACTTATATGTTAGTGGAAATATAGTAGCACAACAATATATTGTAAGTACATCAACTTATTATGTAACCGAATCTAATTTTGATGGTAATCATACATTTGGTAACACTTATGGTGATAATCAAATAATAAATGGTACTTCAAATTTCTATGGTCAAATAAACTTATATCCTAGTGCGAGTGACCCTGTTGCTAACCCAGTTTGGTTAAATGTTAATTCATCTATAACTGCATCTGGAATAGTTAGTGCAAGTGGATTTATAGGAACATTCAATGGTGCGTTTAGTGGTTCTTCTCAAACTAATATTAGCGGAACAACAGGATTTAGTGAATTTACAAGTTCAATAAGTTCATCAATTAATGCTGCAACTTCTTCTTTAAGTAGTTCAGTAAGTTCATCTATTGGATTGTTAAGTGCATCTGTAGCATCGATAAATGCTTCTCAGGTATCAACTGCATCATTAAACACTATTACAAGTTCAATTTATAACACAACTCAATCTCTAAATAACTCAACTCAATCGTTGAATACATTTAGTGCGAGTGTAATTGCGACTGGTTCATTAATTAATACATTTACTTCGAGTGTTAATTCATTCTCTGCATCTGTTATTGCGACAGGTTCAATAATGAATACATTTACTGCATCTGTTATTGCAACTGGTTCTATAATTAATACATTTACTCAATCAGTTAATACATCTACTGCTAGTTTAAACTCATATACATCTTCATTAAAAGGAGCGGTATCGGTAAATGGTAGTAATTTAAGAGTATTAGGTAACGCTAATATTGATAGTGATTTAATAGTAAGTGGAAACATTATAGCTCAGCAATATATTGTAAGTTCTTCCGTAACTTATATGACTACATCATTCAGTAATGGTTCTACTATATTTGGAAATGATACAAACGATACTCACCAATTTACAGGTTCAGTTTATATAACAAATGATATTACTGCATCGAATGTAAGAGGAACTATAATTGCTAATAATGGAGTTGTAAGTTCATCGGGACAATTCGTTAATTATGGTGCATTATTAACATCATCAGTTAGTGGAATACAGGCAGTTAGTGGAACATTGATAGTATCTGGAAACACATCTTTAACAGGAAGTACTACTATAGATTTAAGAGGTGTACCATCAGGAAACTTTACAATTCAAAATGGTGCAACTAGAATTGATTCAATACTATTTGTATCCGATAATGATTATGTATCAAACGCGTATGTAGGCGGTGATATTAGAGTAGGAGATTATTTAGCGGGAGGATATACTGCTCATTATGATGGTGGCGTTCAAATCACCGGTTCATTAAGAGTAAATGCTGGACAGAACGGAAGTGGTTCATATTTCACAGGAAGTGTTTGGATAACAGGAAATGAAGCAGTTAGTGGAAACTTACAAGTTGTGGGTAACTCATCTGTAAGTGGAAACTTTATTGGAACTACAATTTCTGCATCTTCCGCTGTAACGGCTTCTTCTCTAAGAGTTGAGGGGTTAACTAGAATCAATGGTGAATTTGATGTTGATACAACTGCTATTACATTGGGAGCGGGTGGCAATGCAGTAACAGATGAAACTAGATTAAATACTCTAAATTTAAGAGTAGATAGTGATACATTCTTTAACTCAAACATAACTGCTATCTCTGGTTCTACAAGATTTAAGAGTGTAGCGGTAAACGATTTAAGTATGAGTAGAATTCCTTATGTGGATTCAACTGATACATTAATTGATAGTGCAAACTTTACTTATGATGGGGTTACATTCAAAGTAGGTGGAGGTAAATTTGAAATAGATGATGCTACAGGAAATATTAGAACAACAGGTTCATTAAAAGTAGATGGTGCAACTACACTTCATTCAACATTAAATGTAAGTGGAGCGGTTGGTATAGCATCTACATTAATCGTAACTGGTTCTACTTTAATATCCTCATCTTTAAGAGTAACTAATACCGCATCATTTGCACACTTAAACATAACTGGTTCTACAAACATAACCGGTTCTACATTTATAGGTGGAAATCTAACCGTAAGTGGAATAAATAGAGTTAGTGGAAACTTTGCAGTAAGTGGTACATTAGATGTAAGTGGTAACGCGGCGTTTGATTCGGATGTGAATATAACAGGAAGTTTAGCTGTAACAGGTGGGTTATCGGTAAAAGGAGCGCCTATTTTATTAGGAGATGCTGGTACAGATAGAACAATTGTATCAGGAACTTTAGAATTAAGTGGTTCTTATTACAGAAATACAACAAATCTTAAAGCAACCGGTTCAAATAATCCTGCAGATGCTATATACAGATTAACTGAGGCTCAAGCGTGGAGTTCATCATTCACAACTCCGTCAACCGCAAGTGGTGCATGGTTAAGAACTCCTGACGAATTCTTAGAAGTATTTGTTGGACAAGGTTCAAACCAAAGAAGATACGTTATGCCAGTTTGGTTGGATGAGACACTTTACGCTGATGATTATTTCGATATATCAGTTGTGGAGGGTGCAGATTCGGATTATGTTTTCTAATATGTTATATATTTATACAAAGAACAGACAGATAAAAAAATAAAATAAAATGGCATTAGCAGGTGTAACATTAAGAATAACAAAAGGTAGTAAATTAACTATTACCGAATTGGATGGTAATTTCTCTACCATAACATCTAGTGTGGAAGCTAGTACTGGTAATATTACTACTTTAAATACAAGAGTATCACAATCAGTTATAGCATTTCCTAACCTATTAGTGGGAGCTAATGGTGCAGGTGGCGCAGGATTAATCACAAGTGGTAACTTATTTGTAACAGGAACTCTTAGTGTTTCTGGTTCTCAGACATATTCAGGTTCAGCAAACTTCTTAGGTAGAGTAATAGCAAGTGGTAGTGGTAACTCAGTATTGGGTTCTAATTACGCGGATGATACTGCTGCTGCAGCAGGTGGTGTTCCAATCGGAGGTATCTACCATAATGCAGGGGCAATTAGAATTAGAATAGTTTAATTTATTATAAATGGCAATTAGCGGAGTAACATTACGAAAGAATTTATCGGATAAGTTATCTATCGAACAAATGGATGGTAACTTTGCTGCTATTACATCTAGTATAGAATTTAGAGCTACAACCGGTTCTAACCAATTTAATGGTAACCAAAGTATTAGTGGTTCTTTAACGGTTAGTGGAAATATTACATTTGGGCTAACTGCTTCACTTAACAATCTTAACGTAACAGGAACATTTGCTCAATTAAAAGTAGATAGTGGAAATGCACCTGCGGCAGTTTTATTAGGTTCTGTTACCGCATCAAACTATCCTACGGATTATACTGCTGAAAGTCAGGGAGTTCCTTTAGGAGGGGTATATCATACCGATGGATACCTTAAAATCAGAACATCTGATACAGATAGAACCGCTTTCAATCTAAGTTCAATTTCATCATCTAACTATGCTGACGATGCAGCTGCGGCAGCGGGTAACATAAACTTAGGTGGAATGTATCATACAAACGGAACTCTGAAAATCAGATTAGTTTAAAACTTCTTTATTTAATAAACTGAATATTTATATGAGTAAACTCTTATATAGATGTCAGTAAATTCAACAATAAATCATTATCCTGGTTCATCATCGTTCTTTCCTGGAATGACTCCATTCGAAATATACGATAATGATTACCATTTCGCAAACGATGCACCTAAAGTAGCCCTTTGGTGTGTGAGAAGATTGGGGTATCCTATCATAGATGTAGAATTAATCGATGAACAATTATATGCTTGTTTTGAAGAAGCAACATCCGAATATTCTGCTCAAGTAAATCAATTTAACATACGAAACAACTTACCTCAATTAATGGGGCAAGGTACTGGTTCAAACTACACAGGTAAATTAGTGGAGGGTTCATATCTAAATCAAACGATAAGAATTTCCGATGCATACGGAACTGTGGCGGGAGTAGGTGGTAATGCTGATGTTAAAAAAGGTTGGGTGGATGCGAGTGCATATACTCAATCATACGATTTAAAAACGTTATGGGGAGATGTTAGTGAGAGTGGAAAAAGAATTGAAATAACAAAAGTTTATTTCGAACCAAAACCTGCATTAGCTCGTTTCTTTGACCCTTATTCTGTTAGTGGTATGGGTACTTTAAACATCACTCAGGAGTTCGGATTTAGTTCATTCAGTACTGCTACCCAATTCGTATTAATGCCGTTCTATGAAGACCTCTTGAGGGTTCAGGCTATTGAGTTTAATGACCAGATAAGAAAATCGGCACATACATTTAATATAACAAACGGAAACCTACAGATATTCCCATATCCATCGTATGGCCAAAGAATTTATTTTGAATACTATGTACGAGATGAGTTTGATACAAATTCATTAGGAGTAAGAGATGGTGTTATTTCCGATTATTCTAATGTCAAATATGATTTTACTCCATATCAAAGAATTAATGATGTGGGGAGACAGTGGATTAGAAAATATACATTAGCGTTAGCAAAAGAATTGTTAGGTGCAATTAGAGAAAAGTATAATACTATTCCTATTCCAGGTGGTGAAACTACTTTGGATGGTGCACAATTAAGAGCGGAAGCAACAACCGAAAAAGAAAATCTAATTACTATTTTAAGAGAGAATTTAGATGAGGTTTCAAGAAAGAAGATTTTTGAAAATAAAGCGGCTGAAGCACAACAACAAATGGAGATGTTGCAGAAAGCACCTTTAGCAATATATGTAGGATAATATGCCAAGATTTAACTCCGCAAGGGATATAAGATTTTTCGAACAAATTTCGACTGAAATGGTTAACGATGTTATCGAAACTTTGGTAACATTATTCAAAATCAATTCGGCGGAAACTTCATATAATCTTTATGGTGAAAGTTTGGATAAGCAATACTATAGAGGAATGGATGCGTATTGTGTTATTGAAAGGCAGAATACGGAAGCTAACTATGAAGGATTTGGTGCGGATATAAGTAGAACTTCTAATTTCCGTTTCAATAGACATACTTTAATTGAAGCAAATTTTTATCCTGAAGTTGGTGATATTATTTTATTAGATGATTCATATTATGAAGTATCAAATGTTACTGAAGACCAATGGATAGGTGGTGGATACCAAAATAAGTTCTCTGTTATATGCGAAACATTCATCACTAGAAATAGTGGTATTAACTTAGAAGAAAGAGTACGATAATGGCAGACAAAAACTTTTCAAAAATAGTAAAGCAGAATGAACAGGAAATGTTCTCACTATCATTAATTGATATTGATAGTACTATTGCATCCTATATGGAAAAGCATGTGATTCCTGAAATTGAACAAAATAAATCTAAGGTTAAAGTTCCATTAATTTATGGAAATGCGGAAAGATGGAAGGGTGCACAAAAAGATGGATACTTAAAAGATAAATTGGGAAAAATTCAAATCCCACTTATTATGTTTAAGAGAAATTCATTTGCTAAGAATGATACAATGAAATTTCTTAAAGATGATAAAGTTACATATCCAACTATTAGAAAGTGGTCTAACAAAAATTCATACGATAGATTTTCATTATTAAATCCTGAATTTAAAAAAAGGTATGAGACTTATGATGTAAAGATGCCCGATTATATAACCGTTACCTATGAGGTTATGGTATGGACAAACTTTACAGAACATAATAATAAAATTATAGAACAATTCCAATACTTTACGGATAGATATTGGGGAGAGGATGATAAGTATAAATTTAGAGTTCTAATTGATAATTTTGATAACCAACAAGAAGTAGGAGCTGGAACTGAAAGAATAATAAGAACTACATTCACTATGAGTGTAAATGCTTATTTATTACCTAAAAGAACTGATAATATTCCTACTACACAAAAAGGATTTACAATCAGAAAGGTTGTGGTAACAAATGAGGTTTTATTACAAGGAGGAGATGGTTATGATATGAATGGAAGACTTTCGCTTAGTGATACAACTGATGAAGTGGAGTTTGGGAGCGGGAGTAAATAATAGATAATTAGAAAGGGTTATATTTATAGAAGTATAGAAAATCTACAACTACAGATAAATGGCATTATTACAGATAAGAAGGGGTAATAACGGAACTAAGGGTACACTACAATATGGTGAACCTTTCTTTAATTCAACCTTACAAACCGTTCAATTCGGAGCAAGTGGGAGTGAAGAAATTACTCTCGTTAAATTAAATACAGGTCTATCAGGTTCGAATACTTGGGGAAGTTCATCTGTGTTTGAAAACTCAGGTTCACTTTCAGTAACCGGAGATATTACTGCATCTAATGCTTATTTTAGAGGAGATGTTACTATTAGTGGTAGCCTTAAATTAGGAGATTCTGATATTGATTCTGTAACTGTTGTAGCCGATTTTACTTCTGACCTTATTCCAAACGAATCAGCTAGCTATGATTTAGGAACAATTACAAAATATTGGAATACTGCTTATTTAGGTTCACTTTCATTAGCTGGATTAGCAGGTGCGGATGCGGTGAGTAATATTGTGTATGTTAACAATGCAAATCAGTTAACTGCATCAAATGATTTTGAATACATTGAAGGTGTTAGATTAAGATTAGGTTCAGGTTCAGAAGATAGATTTTGGGTAGAACCAAATACAGGTAATACTTTTGCAAGTGGTAACCTTTATGTAAGTGGTACTAATGGTATTATATTAAAAGCAAATATTTCTTCTTCCAATGGATTTATAACTGCCGTATCTGCGGCATTTGATAACTTAAGAGCACCAGGTGGTTCAAACGATTCAATTGTAATTGCAACAAATGGTTATCTTACGAATACATCTGATTTAAGATTTGTAGGAGATGGATTGGATATTGGTAATAATAAATTTACCGTAAATAAAACTAATGGTAATACATTCACAAGTGGAACATTACACGCATTAGGTCAATTCTCTGGTTCATCGGCGGTATTAACTCAAACATTACAAGTAGGCGGTGGTACTACTCTTAATAATCAATTAGATGTAAATAGTAGAGTTAATATTGATTTAGATTTAAGAGCAGATGGGAGTGGTTCATTTGGAAATGGAATAACCGTAACCGGTTCAGTTGTATTAAATGCAGGCGGAGCAGGATTTGTACATATAAGTGGAAGTACCCAATTGGGAGATGACCCTCAGACAGATTCGGTGAGTATTAGTGGTTCAATCAATCATTTATTTACTGGAACTGCACAACAAAATTTATTCAGAAGATATTCTGCACTTAGAAGTTCATCTTTAACATTTATCGATGATAATGCTGGAATATATGCGGGTGAGGCACAATTAACCGTAGCTAATATTGCAGATTCTACTAAATTGGGGCAAGTGTATGTTTCCGATACCGCAGTAGGATACTATCTAACATCTGGAAGTAAGCAGGGGCAAATTTATTTAGATAGTGCTGTTGATGGTAAAATAAATGCAGTAGTTGAAGCGGATGATGATGTATTATTAAATCCTGGAATAAATAAAACTGTAAGAGTTAGAAATAATTTTATTGTAACTGGTTCTACCGTATTAGGAAATGATATAACCGATACTTTACAAATAAGTGGAGCAGTTGGAATACATGGAAATATAGTTAATCAAGGATTTAGTGCAAGTTTAGGTAGTGTTAAAATTTCATCTTCATTACAGGTAACCGGTTCTACTGAATTATTGGGAACTGTTACAATGGGTGACCTTAACACCAGTGCAAGTGGATTGATAGAAGGTAGTGCATCTATTGCAGGAGATTTAACCGTAAGAGGTAATTCAGTTTACTTAGGAGTTGATAGAGTATCTACCGAAGCAAACTTATTAGAATTAGCAAGTGGTTCTACTGCAGGATTTGAAGCAGAAGGAGCGGGTATTTTTATAAGCGGTGGTAATGCATCAATTAGATATTCAACTACAGGAAGTAGTGAAAGATTTATAATAAATAAAGGAGTTTATATAATCGGTGACCCTAATGATGGTTATGGATTACAAATTTCAAATAATACACATATTACTGGAAACTTAGATGTCGATGGTAATCTTTCAGTTGACGGTAATATAACATTAGTTAATGCTACTATTACAAATGCGGCTATAAACAGACTTAATGTAACCGCATCTGCTGCTGTAACCGGTAACTTAGAAGTAAACGGAAACTTATCGGTAACCGGTTCAACTACGTTAGGTGATGCAGCGGGTGATAATGTTCAGATTCCTGGTACACTAAATGTTAGTGGTGCTGTTAAAAATGGTTCTACTCTTAATGTAGCGGGGGCGGTTGGATTTAATAATGTATTAAGAGTTACTGGCTCTACTGCAATAAGCGGTGGTTTATTTGTAAGTGGTAATACGGTATTGAGTTCATCTTTAACCGTTAAGGAAAGTTCATTCTATGAAAAGAATTTAAGAGTTAGTGGTAATCTACAAGTTGATGGTAATGTTGATATATTAGGTGATGTTGTTAATATAAATGTTAGTAACTTACAAATTGAAGATAAGAATGTTATTGTATCAAGAGGTTCATTATCATCTTTACAATCAAATGATGCGGGTATAACAATAGAAGGACCTACAACAGCTATTCAATTCACTTGGGACCATGCAAACCAAAGAATGAATTTGAATAAAGATTTTAATGTAAGTGGAAGTTTATTGGTTGCGGGAGATAATATAATAGATACTGCGGTTGCTTTGGCAATTGCGTTAGGATAAAATAAAGATTTTAATAATTATATATAATTAAAAACAAATGGCAAACTTTTTCAAAAATAGTTTAGAAAGCGGGATAGGAACAGGTGGTGCAGTTGTGTACACTTGTCCAGCTGGTAGAACTTCGACAGTAATCGGAGTTTCTGTTGCAAACGTAGTAACAACTGATGTAGACCTGACGGTTAAAGCTCATGATGTATCAACTGCTAAAATATCTCACGTTATTAAAGAATTTACTGTGGCAGCCGGTTCTACCTTAGTATTATTCGGTGGAGACCAAAAATTAGTATTAGAAACCGGAGATTTTCTTTCCGTAACAGGTTCAGCAGCAAATTGTTTAGATGCTATTGTATCAGTTTTAGAGCAAGGGTAATAAGTAAATAAAATAAATTCTTTTCTTAAATGAAAGTAATAGGTAAACAAAGTTCAGGGTTAGGTGTAGTAACAAGTGGTTCAGTCGCTATTGCCGTTAATGCCGTTAATGAAGTAGTAATAACAAATGAGGTAGCGTTTTTCTCTCATTCATTGGAAGTATCTGGTAACTTATATGTTTCAGGTAATACCTCAATGGGAGTTCATACTGCTAGTACACATGAAATAACAGGTAGTTTATTGCTAACTGGTTCATCAACTCAAATTGGTGTGGCTACTATAACTGGTAGTGTAATTGTGACCAGAGATTCTACTTTCATTCAGGATGTTTATGTAAGTGGTACATTAAGGGGACCATTTTCACAATCTGTTGAAGCGAGAGTTAACGCATTAGAAGAACAAAGATTTTTCTTAGGTGGTGATATTTCAGCGGAAGGAACACTAACCGGAACAGCGGCAACTAAATACACTGCTTCATTAGATATTTCAATAAATCAAATATCAGCATCTCAACTTATTTTTCCCGAAGAATCTAAAAAAGTTTATGTTGCAGAATATGGTAATGATAATTTAATAACTCCACATAGAGGTAAATCACCTGCCACTCCTTTTAAAACAATTAAAGCAGCGGTACAAAGTATATATGGAAACTATCAAATATCAGCATCACAAGTTAGTGGTTCTGGTCAAAGTGGTTCTGCAACTGAAGCATCAATTATTTCACAATCTTATGCAACTGTTGCTGAAATTTTAGAAGGTGGACTGGGAGTAACTCCAGCTGTAGTTAAAAATGGCTCAACTGCATTAATAACAATTGGTTCTGTATCTCAAAGTACATACGATAATTATGGCAGTGCATCACAGGGAACTTCTATAAGTTCATCATTTGCTACGATATTAAATATATTAGGAAATGGATTAGGTGTAACGCCTGTATTAGTTCCAAACGGACTAATACCAAAAAATTTAAGTACAAATTCTCAAATAGCAGGTACAGGTGGAACTAACGCAGTATCTCAATCAATAAGTTCTTCTTTCTCAACTTTATTATCTATCGTTGATGGTGGAGCACCAGCGGCACCTACGGTTGTTAACAATTCACAGACAATCACAACTGATGCCGATAAATTAAATGCTAGAACATTAGTATTAAGAAATAAAGGATTTATTCAAGATGAAACAATTGAATACATAAAATATGTGTTTCCATTTTTCACTTACAACTCTTTAAGATGTAAGAGAGATGTTGGTTTAATAATTGATGCAGTTTTAGATGATTTAGTATTCGGTGGAAACGAAAAAACAGTTCAAGCTGGTTTATCATATTATAATGGTAATTTCGGAGAAGTTCAATTTGGTGCGGGTGGAGTAGCAAATTCTCAAAAAGAAGAAACAATTGCAGCAATTTCTTACGTTGCTAGAATGGTAAGAATAATTGCAGCAGGTGGAACTATTTCTGCACCATTGCCGGAAGTATTAAATGCAAGAACTGCTTTATTAGGAAACTTAGAATTCTTACAAGAAGAAGTTATTAATTTCATTCAACACATTTTTATTAAAGGTAAAGACCAAACTGGAACTCCTTTTACATATAACGAAGCAAAATGTAGAAGAGATTTTGGATATATGGTCAATGGTGTTATTGCCGATTTATTATTAGGTGGTAATCAACAAGCTATCGAAAATGGTTCAGCATATTACAATGGTGTTTATGGAAATGGTGATGTAGTAACAAACGAACAATTAACCGAAACGGTAGAATCAGTAAGCTGGGGAGCTAGATTAGCAGCTGCTGTTGCAGTTGGTACTATTATCCCTAAACTTTCAAATAATAAAAAGAATGCAGTTTCATTATTGGAAATGAACAAAACATTCTTAGGAGAACAAACTGTAGGATTTATTTCCGCATCGTTCCCTAATTTAATTTATAGTTCATCTAAGTGTAGTAGAGATGTTGGTTTGATTACTGATTGTGTTATCGTAGATTTAATCTATGGTGGTAACGAGCAGGCAATTGAAGCAGGTACACAATATTACACAAACGCTTACGGAGATGCTTCAGAAGTTCCTGCTTCCCAATTAACGGAGACAGTAGCGGGTATCCTTTATGCAGGTGCAATTGCACAGAAAGTTGCTAAAGATGAGTTTGTAACAAATACCTACGCACCTTGGTTCTCTCCATTTACAAACTATAATACAACTGTATATGTAGAGACAGGAACTTATGTTGAGGATAACCCTATTGTACTTCCTCCTGGAGTTGCAATTAAAGGTGATACATTAAGACAATCATTATTGTATGCTAAGAATCCTAGATTAGATTACTTCCACGTTCATAGTGCGGATTATATAGATTCAGTAAGATTCTTAGATATGCAGAGACCGGCCTTTACGGTTGCATTCCCTGCGGCAATGATTGATTATACAATTGTGGGTGGTAAAATTACAAATCCGGTTGTATTATATTCTCCTATTGGATATACATCTTCTGTAAACATTATAGTAGAAGAGCCTGACTCTCCACCGGAAAGTGGTTCAATCAGAGCTGAATTTACACCTGTTATTTCAAATGGTAAAATCGTTGGATTAACTTATGTAAACTCAGGTAGTGGATATGTTTCTACAGAAAGACCACACATTTCAGTTCCTGCTCCAGAAAATCAAAGACCGTTTATTCAAGCATCTCCGTATGTTTGGAACTCATCTGCGATTACTGGACCGTTTAACTTTAATGGAGAAAAGATTTCGGAATTAGTGCCTCTTCCTTATGATTTGGAAGATTTGGGTGTTGATAATACAGGTGCCGGTGGTGGTATGAGAGTGGATGGTAATTGTTGTAGAGAAGCATCACCTCGTTCTCCACTTCGTTCAATGGTTGCTGCGGCGTTTACGCAGGTTAACCAAGGCGGGCCTGGACACCACGTTTGTAATACGGGATACGCTCAGTTCGTATCTATGTTCACTACATATTGTACTTATGGATTTAAGACATCAGGTGGTGGTTTTGCAAACATTTCAAACTCCGTAATTGACTTCGGTCTTCAGGGAGTTGTATCAAAAAGAAACTTTAAAGACACATATACAAACGCATTAGTATTATCAGCTGGTACTTCAACCGTTGCTGGTTTTAATGTGACAGTTCCTGGTAGTGGTTACACAGTTTCACCTGTTGTAACAATCTCAGGTGGAGGTGGTAGTGGAGCAAGTGGTTCTGCATTAATTACTGCCGGACAAGTAGTAGCATTAAACTTAGAAGCGAGTGGTAGTGGATATACATCCGTACCATCGGTTTCTATTGCATTACCAGATACTCCTGGTGGAGTAAGAGCAGAGGCTACAGCAATACTTAGTGGTTTGGCTAATATCTTTGTTAGAGTAACTGGTTCATTCCAGGGACAACAAAGAAACATTGACTTCTCTTCTTTGATGAAGTTGAATGGTTCAAATTATTTAGTAACTGATATTAATACAACCGTAGAACCAGATGAGTTCTTCGTTGAAACATTCCCTGCAGTATTTTTCGTAAACGCAGGAGATAATGCTGATTTCTATCAGTTATCAAACATATCAACTGGAGGTCTTGTATTAGAGTATGTTGGTGCGGGTATCACTTATAACGCGATTCCTGAATATGGTGGAATTCCAGATTCGACACAGGAAGTTGTAATGATTGAACCTGGAAAAGTATTTGCGGTAACAATTGATAACAGAGGTAACTTAAAAGTTGGTAGATTCTTTAGAGTAGACCAATTGACAGGTGCGGTAACAATTGATGCGAATCAGTTCTCATTATCAGGTTTATCATCAATCGGACCTTTCAGAAGAAATGGTGTACCTGTGGGTATTGTAATTAATGAGGCATCTGATAATGATACTTTATTAAACTCACAAGGTTTACCTGGAAGAGATACCGTTCCATCACAACAAGCGGTTAAGACCTATGTTGATGCTAGAACAATGCAAACAGGAGGTTTAGATAACCAAATATTAGTTAAGAGTGGTTCAGCTGATTACGCAACAACTTGGAAAAAAACAATTGATACGATTGCAACAAACACATTAAGTGGTTCTAAGATTGTATCCCGTTCAATTGGAGCAGATTTAATTGTAACACATTCATTAACTTCATTAGAAATATCTTCTTCTGCAATTGGATTAGGATTGACAGGTGCTAATGGTACACCAATTGCGGTAGTATTTGGTACACAATCAAATCAATCTACAGATGGTGCTCAATTTACCGCATTCTCTCAAAGTGTTAGTGAATCAGTAAGATTCCTATTAGCAACTTCTGCGACAACTGCATCTAATACATTTGTAGGAAACCAACTTATAAGTGGTAACATATTAGTAACTGGTTCAGCTGAAATTAAAAATGATTTAACTGTATCTGGAAGTTTATTAATAACTGATACCGTTGCATTAGGAGCAAACGTTAACATAAGTGGCAATTTATCAGTAACAGGTTCATCTACATTAAGTGGTGGATTGGATGTATTTGGTTATGCAAACATACAATCTCCGTTAACTGCAAGTGGATTAAGGTATCCAGATGTAAGTGGTCAAGGAGCAGGTAAGATTTTAAGAAGTAATGGAGCAGGTGAAATCTTCTTTGGTTTCACAGATAGAACTTCAATTGGAATTATAAACATAGGAAATGGCGGACCAATTGCTAAAGGTACTCCATTATACATAAAAGGATTTGATGTAACAAGTGGATTGACGATAGTTGGACCGGCTTCTGCATCAAGATTGGATAAAATGCCAGCCGTTGGTTTATCAGCGGATAATTTATTAGAAAGTGGTTCGGGTTCATTAACTGCATTAGGTATCTTAACAAACTATGATACAACTGCATTAACTTCCGGCCAAACTCTTTATGTTGGACCTAATGGAGGCTTAACAACTGAATTACCAACCGGTTCATTCTATGTACAAAACGTAGCGGTTGTTGGTAGAATCAATATCAACGATGGTGAATTGTTAGTAGAACATCCTGGAACATTTTATAAATTACCTAACCTTCCAGCAGATTGGATATGGTATGGAGGTAATGGTGGTGCAGCAATTTCTCAGTCATTAACTGGAGCAATTGCTTCTTATGAATTGGCTAGAACCGTAGTAGGTTCAACTGAGCAATCAACGGGATGGTATGAAGGTGCATTGGTTGTTAGTGGTGGTGTGGGTGTTGGTAAAGATATGGAAGTATCTGGTAACTTGGTAATCTATGGTTCATTTGATGTAAAAGGACCTACTACGATTACTTCGATTACTGCATCCAACTTAGATATTGGTGAAAACACAATTGCGGTAAGAGCAAGTTCACCTGTTGTTAGATTTGGTGGATTGATTGTATATGATTCTGGTTCTATTGTAGGAGGAACTCCTCCTAATAACATATATGCATCCGCATCATTATTCTATGATGGTGTAGATGATAATTGGGTAATTAGACAAAACGATGGTTTCTCTTCATCAGTAATGATTGGAGGACCTGTTTATGGTGGACCTTTAGGAAACGAAGAAGGTTTGCCTGCGGGAACTATTCCTGTATTCCAATATACTGGAACTAACTTATCTGCATCTACAATGACCGATAACGGAGATGTTGTTAGATTAACAAAAGATTTATTAGTAACGGGTTCTATTGGTGGTAGATTGACAGGTTCTATCGAAGGTACATCTTTATCAAGATTTAATTCATTAAGTGCAACCGGTTCATTTAGTGGTAATGGATTCTTAACGGGTTCATTCACAGGTTCATTTACCGGTTCAGCTAAGTTATCATTCCAAATAAGTGGTAGTACCGATGATGGTATTGATAACTTTATATATAGTGGTAGTGCAAACGCTGAGGTTAAATTAGCGACAGGTTCAGTACACTTCTTAGATGGTGTTAAGAAAAAATTAAATACAGAATTAGTAATTAGTTCATCTGAGCAAATCAGAGAATTTGGATATGAATATACTTCATCTGTTAATGAATTTACTTCATCTACCAAAGTAGCACTAGCTGGATTAAATTCATATACTTCTTCTCTTAAAACTGCAATATCTGCAAGTGGAAGTGATTTAATAGTACATGGTAATTTAAGAGTGACAGGTTCGAAAACATTTATAGAATCTACAGATGTTAAATTTAAAGATGCATTCATTGAGATAGCTAGTGGAGCAATTGATTCTGCAGCAGCGGATGGAGCTGGATTATTCTTTAGTGGTGCGAACTTCTTCTTTAGTTGGTCACACCAATCACAAAGTATGAACTACAATAAAACTATCTATGTTGAAGGAAATGTAGAAGTTAGTGGTTCAGTAGATGGTACTAAGATTTCACAATTTGCACCTGCACATAATACATTCTCTTCTTCTATAAATGCTTATACAGCATCTTTAAGAAGTGCTGTATCTGAAAGTAATGGTGATTTAATCATCTTTAATAACTTACAAGTTAGAGGTACTTTAGCCGAATTAAGAGTTGATAGATTACAAGTTAAAGATAAGCAAATTGAAATAAATAGTGGTTCTACTACTTCAGCTGCATCTGATAAAGCTGGTTTATTCATAAGTGGTGCTAATGTTAATTTCTATTGGGACCATCCTGAGCAATATATGTACTTGGATAAAGACTTTACTGTAAATGGTAATTTCATCGCTAGTACAATTAATGGTATCAACCTAACAACATTTAGAAATCAAGTTAACCAAGCGACAGGTGCATTGGAAGTATATTCTGCTTCATTAAAAGATGCGATAACCGTAGCAGGAAGCGGAGTAAATTCAGTAACAACAATTAAAGGTGATTTGAATGTATTGGGTACAACAACTCAATTACAAATCTCTGATTTAAAAATTGAAGACCGTTTAATAGAAATCGCTAGTGGTTCAACTACATCTGTAGCTGCAAACGGAGCAGGTTTATTCATAAGTGGTGCTAACTTATTCTTCTCTTGGTCAAATGCTGAGAGTAATATGAGATTAGGTAATAACTTATTCGTAAACGGAGCAGTTACTTCATCTACATTATTAGTATCTCAAACTTCTTCTCTAAATCATATTAGTGCAAGTGGACAAGTAAGTGCAAGTGGATTGATGATAATTGGTAATACTTCATTTAGAGGAGATGTTACATCAAGTGGAACTGTTTCCGCATCGGCTTTATATGTACAAAACGCTACTAACATCAATGGTGTATTAGATGTAGTTGGAAATATTATAGGAGAGGAATACATCTCCGCAAGTAAAGGTATCACTGGTAGCGGTATCTGGTCAGCAGGTGAGATTAGAGGTCTTGGTAATACACAAATAGACGGAACTGCATTAATTATTGGTGCAACAACCGTAAGAAGTACAATCTCTGCAAGTGGAGCTATATCAGGTAGTGGATTACAAATAAATGGAAACTTTAGAGTAACTGCAAGTTCTATACATGATGGATTCTCTATATTCAATAATGATATATCAGCAAGTGGATATGTAAGTGCAAGTGGGTTAAGAATATTCGGTGAAGGTAACTTAGGAACATCATCGTTCTGGGGACCAATCACAGGTTCTACTGCATGGTTCTCCAATAACTTAAGAGTAACAGGTTCGGTAACCGCATCGAATCATTTCTCAGCTAGTGGATTTGTAAGTGCATCTTCTTCTAACTTTAGAGGTGAAGTAAGTTCAACTCTTTATAAAGGAGATTTACAATATAATGTAATAGCGGGTAATGGTTTAAGTGGTTCAGTATTCCGTAACCAAACAGATACTACACTAGAAATTAGTACTGCTTCGGTTCACTTCCAATCTGGTTCTCAGCAAGCGGTTGTATCTTATATCAAAGGAGATGTATTAATTGCATCAGATGGTACTGCTACAATCCAAGCGAATTCAATCGCATTAGGAACAGATACAACCGGAGATTATGTAGCAAGTATTAATCCTGGAAATGGTTTAACCGGTGGTGCTACAAGTGGTGAAGGAGTTGCTCATACTTTAGCGGTAGGAGCAGGAGATGGTATATCAGTTGCAGCGGATAGTGTTGCAATGAACACAGGTTCATCTCACTTCATAAATGGAGCAAGAGGAACAATTGCATCTTGGGTAAACGGAGATGCAACAATCAACTCATCAACTGGATATTTGACAGTTAATGTTGCTAACATCCCTAGAGTTACAAATGTAGTAGGAGCCTCAAATCAAATTACCGTAACGGGTATCATCGCAAATGGTGGTATGACCGCTTCATTGGCATTACCGCAAGATATTGCAACTACATCAAACGTAAGATTTGGTTCAATTGGTATAGGTGTTGCAGCTAGTGGTACGAGTGGTAGAATAGATGCGGCAAATGATATAGTAGCATACTCTTCATCTGATAGAAGATTTAAAGAGAACATCAAAAATATACCAAACGCATTGGCTAAGGTATTAAAAATAGGTGGATATGAATTCGATTGGATTTCAAACGTTGAATTACATGGACACGAAGGACATGATGTGGGTGTTATCGCACAAGAAATTGAGGAGATACTTCCAGAATTAGTTCAGACGAGAGAAAGTGGATATAAAGCGGTTAAGTATGATAAGTTAGTTGCACTTCTTATCGAAGGTATGAAAGAGCAGCAGGTACAAATCGATAACTTAAAATCAGAAGTAGAAAATTTAAAAAGAGCAAGAGGGTTATAATGTACGATGTTTATTTTACCACAGGAATAGGTAAAATCAGTACGGGAGTAGATATTTGGGTAAACAACTGGTTGAGTGAAGTAAGTAAAGACTTAAGCACTCAGCCAGTTTTACTTATTTATAGAACTAAACCAACTGATTTTAATTTTGATATACCAATCGAACACTATTGGTATAACGATGAAACCGGAAATCACAGAGATATTTTTGAAGAAAAGTTTAGAGAGTGTAGGAGAGCTAATATATTACATGCTCACTACACTCCTTTGGAATTAATAGAAGAGAACAAAGATAAAATACATTCTTATATAATCCATAATTGTTTAGATAAGGTTGTAGTAGAAACAGGTATAAGTGATTTACCATTTGGATGGACTCCTTATTATTCTCAAAAGTGGGAAACGGAAATACTATCTTACGCTAAAAATAAAGTATGGATAGGGTTATACGAATTAAAGGGAGAAAAGTTTAACGGAACAATTAATATACCATCTTACTACGAATTCATACATAATAAAGAATTATCGGATTCAAATCTAATAGGATTTACTGCAAGATGTGAAAGTAGAAAGAACCCACATTATTTAGACCATTTGAAAGGATTTATGTTTACTAATGTAAGAACCTTTCAAAAAACTTGGAAACAGGAAACTGATATAAACTTCCGTAATTTAAAACAAATACAATATGAAAGCCCATTTCAAGAAATATATTATAGTATGGATTGGGGTATATCTCATTGTGCATTTTCTGCTGAGCCATTTGGGTTCTCTATATTCCAAAGTTTAGATTGGGGAAAATTACCAATTATTTCAAAGGATTGGTGTGAGGATATACCTTATAAGTTTAGAGCTGGCAGTAAAGAAGAATTTAAAGATATTTATGATAGTATTGGGTATCTTACTTATGAAGAGAAAAAAGAGGAGTTTGATAAATTTAAATATTTATTAGCACAACGATTTGATACCAAACAAAGTTGGAAAGAACAATTAACAAACTTATATAATGCCTAGAGTTCAGGGAGACAATTTAGAATTATCGAATTTAAAAGCAGCGACAGGTAATACGGCTACTTCTAACTACTCCATTGCTACTGCGGCAGGAACAACAACCGGTCCAATTGCATTTTCGGATTTCACAATAGATGCTGTAACTTCAACTATATCAGGATTCACCTATGTAAAAGAATCAACTGCTGAAACATTCAATATGAACTTTACAAATGCGGGAAGTAGATTCCTAAGTAGAGTTGGTTCTCAGTATAATAATTTCACATGGAGTTTATCAGCGGGAGCAGAATTTACAATTCAATCTCTTCCTCCATATAATCCAACTATTACTGCAGCTGCAGTAGGTAATTCATCTACATTATCTGCACCAACTGCTAGAACACTAACCGCAACATTCAGAGACCTTTATAACAATCACGCTACCAACTATAACGTAGCTATGACAAAAACCATTTACAATGTAGATGATTATGCGGGAGCTAGTGGATTATGTTTACATTTAGATGAGATGATAGAAATGTGGGATGGTACATTTAAGAAAGCAGGTGATTTGGTAGAAGAAGATGTTGTGAAAGCATACTACCCACCTCACTTTAATGCAGCGGATGATTTTAACTTCTATGATTGGGAATATTATACACCAGGAGGAATATTAGTTCCTGCTTATGTCAAGGATGTGGCATATACATTTGTGGACAGATGGAATATAATCAGAACTGATAAAGGAGATGTTAGAGGAAATGGTGAACATCCAATGATGGTTTGGGATAGTAATGAAGAAGTTTATAAATTTAAACCATTAGGATTGCTTCAGCCTGGAGATAAACTTATAAAAGTATTGGGAGAAAACCAAATAGAAGAGGTAGAGATAATTGCTAATGAGGTTCAATCATCCACATTAGAGGTTGTATCGATAGATGTTGAAGATGTGGATACATACATAGTAAATGGATTCGTTACCCACAATAAGGGTGCAAACTCATTAGCGGGGTATTCTATATCAACTAACCCAACCATATCAATTGCATCGACAACTATCGGTGGAGATGCATACAAAGCATTAACTCTAAGTACTAACTCAGCTGTAGTATCTCCTGGTTCAACCGCGATTACTGCAAACTATTCTTATGATATACAGATAGCATCTGATAGTGGATTTGCTAGTATATTGGCAACTTTTACTGCGTATAGTTCTAATACCTTAAATTATAAGACCGGTTCTACTATTTTTGCAAGAGCAAGAACTAACTTTGCAGGATTACAAAGTGGATTCGGTTCAACTGCAAGTGGATAATAAAATAATATAATATGTTTAAGATAACAAAACAATTAGTGGTAAATGAGAAGGTATTGGAAAGAATGTATGTATCTACGGATGATACATTTGAAGGAGTTGGCGCGTTCGAAACGGAGGAGGAAGCTATTCAAAAAGCTGAAGAATTAGAAAGTTTGGATAATTTTGGTGCTAAATATAAGGTTACGAAAATATCGTAATATTTATAGATATATACCATAATTAAAAACAAACTAAAAAATGGAAAACAAAAAGTTATCTCAAGATGAACTAAACGAAATAGTTCAGTTACGAAATGAATTTGCAAACATCTTTGCAAGTATAGGTTCTATTCAATCGAGAATAAAAGAATTGGAAGAAGAAAACGAACCAAACTACATTACCCTTAAAGAAATTCAGAAAAAAGAGGAAGTATTATTCGAAAAATTAAAGAATAATTACGGAGAAGGGAATATAGATTTGATTACCGGAGAATTTAAACCGATTCAGTAATATTTTGGAAGTTTCTTTTGATATTTATATGGAGGAAATCTAAAAATTTTTAAATAAAGATAACATGGCAGAAAAAATTGTATCACCTGGGGTATTTACAAGAGAGAACGACCTTTCTTTCTTACCAACGGGTATATCGCAAATAGGAGCAGCGGTAGTTGGACCAACTGAAAAAGGACCAGCTTTCATTCCTACTTTAATAACAACGCAGGCCGAATACGAAAGTATTTTCGGTACTCCAAAAGATTACTACACAGGATATGCAGTTCAAAACTATTTAAGAGATGCAGGTGCTGTAACCGTTGTAAGAGTTGGTGGAATCGGTGGTTATAAACAAAAAGGTTCATTAGCAGTTGTTGCAACTGATACTACTGCAAACGTTAAACAACTTGTAGCAGTATTAGCACATAGTTCTTCTGCAAATTCTGCATCATTCACTATAGCTAATAGTACATTAGTCGGTGCTTCTGAATTTGGAGTATTTTCTATTACTGGTTCAGGTGAACAATATAGAATGGATATGAAGAAAAGTTCAGCAGATTCAATTGATGATGTTTTAGGAACTTCTCCTTCGTTTAACAGAAAAGCATACGCTTACAAATATTTTGACCACACTAAAACTTTCTTATCAGCTTCAACTATTGATGGTGATGTAGTTTTTGCAGCTGATTCAGAAACATTAGTAGACCAAGACTTCACTCAGAATGCTACATACGCTTCTACTCCTTATATTCAATCACAATTATATAACGGAACAACTAGATATAACTTATTTAGAGTTCATACTGTAGCGGATGGTAATTCAGAGAATACAAGATTCAAAGTACAAATTTCTAATATCAAATCTTCAAACGGAACAGATTACGGAACATTTAGTTTAGTATTAAGAGCGTTCGATGATACAGATAAGAGAAAATCAGTATTAGAACAATATAACAATTTAACATTAGACCCTGCTTCTCCAAACTTTATTGGAAGAAGAATTGGTGATAAGATTATATCAATCGATGCGGTAGGTAAGATTACTGAAACAGGAGATTATGAAAATAGAAGTAAGTTTATTAGAGTTGAATTATCAACTACTACATATCCTGTAACTGCTATTCCTTTTGGACATGATAAGTATGAATTGCCAGTTAATTGTACTGCAGCAGATTCAACTGATTTAAGTGCATTCTTCCCAATTGTAACTTACACATCGGCTTCATTCAGTTCATCAATCTTCTCAAGTGGATTTGATTTTGAAAGTGCAATCGTAGCTGATAACAATAAAAACTACTTGGCTCCAATACCTGCGGGTGCTGGAAATGGTGCTAACTACTCATTTGGATTAGATAACCCTAAAGGTGTAACTGCGAGTAGATATGGATTAGGATTAGTTTCAACTGAATTATCTGGTTCAGATTCTTCAATACAACTTGCGATGAGAAACTTCTGTTTGGCATTTCAAGGTGGATTTGATGGTGTTGACCCAACTGTAACAATCAATAAAGGAGTAGATATTACTTCGGCAAATACACAAGGATTTAATTGTGCATCATCATTATCAAGTGGTTCAGTAGCTTACGCTAAAGCGTTAAACGCTATCCAAAATCCTGATGAATATGATATTAACTTATTAGTTACTCCTGGTATCATTAGAGAATGGCATCCGTATGTAACAACTAAGGCTATTGATGTTTGTCAAGAAAGAGAAGATGTGTTCTACATTGCAGATTTTTCTAGAGCAGATGCATCGATTTCAGAAGCAGTTGAGCAAGCAGCGGGAGAAGATTCAAACTATGTAGCAACTTACTTCCCTTGGATTAAAACAATTGATGTAAATACTAATAAATTAGTAGCAGTTCCACCTTCAGTATTGTTGGTAGGTACATACGCACAAAACGATAGATTAGGAGCAGAATGGTTCGCACCAGCTGGTTTGAATAGAGGTGGTATCGCAGGAGCAGTTCAAGTATTGAATAGATTAACTCAATCAGAGAGAGACCAATTATATGAAGGAAAAGTTAATCCAATTGCTACATTCCCTGGACAAGGTATTAGTGCATTTGGACAGAAAACTTTACAAGATAAAGCATCTGCATTAGATAGAATCAACGTAAGAAGATTGTTAATTAACTTAAAGAAGTTCGTTGCATCTACTTCAAGATTCTTAGTGTTCGAACAAAATACGGCACAAACAAGAAGTAAATTCTTAAATACTGTAAACCCTTACTTAGAAGCAGTTCAACAAAGACAAGGACTTTACGCATTTAGAGTGGTTATGGATGAAAGTAATAATACACCAGATGTAATCGACAGAAACATTTTACAAGGTTCTGTGTTTTTACAACCTGCTAAGACAGCTGAATTTATCGTAATTGATTTCAACATCTTACCGACAGGAGCATCATTTAGTGTATAATTTCAATAATTGATATTTATATAAAAGAAATAAAAAATGGCAGAAGTATTAGAATTTAACGAAATGTTTTATACCAATTTCGAACCAAAGATGAAGAATAGATTCATCTTCGAAATAGATGGTATCCCTTCATATCTAGTGAAAGCTGGTAACAGACCTACAATCACTTTTGAACCTGTGGTATTAGACCATATTAACATCAAAAGAAAGTTAAAAGGAAAAGGTGATTGGTCTACATTGGAGATTACACTTTATGACCCAATCGTTCCATCTGGAGCACAAGCGGTAATGGAGTGGGTGAGAACATCACATGAATCATTAACAGGTAGAGATGGATACGCAGAGTTCTATAAGAAGGATGTGGATTTCTATATGTTGGGTCCAGTAGGTGATAAAATTGAGCAGTGGAAATTAAAAGGTGCATTCATCACTTCAGCTAACTTTGGTGATTTGGATTGGAGTAATGCTACCGACCCTACTGTAATCACTTTAGAGCTTACTTATGATTACGCAATCTTAGAATTCTAATCTTAATACGATAATAAAAAGGGGATGCAGAAATGTTATCCCCTTTTTTTGTTTTTGGAAATTTAAGATATATATATTTATATACAAACAATAAGTTATTTATTATGGCAGAACAAAATTACGATTTTCCAACGGAGGTTATAACACTTCCATCTGAGGGGAAGGGGTATCCAGAAACATCCCCATTATCAAAAGGTACAATAGAAATTAAGTATATGACGGCTAAGGAAGAAGAAATCCTTACTTCACAAAACTTGATTAAAAAAGGTATCGTTTTAAATAAACTATTTGAATCAATTGTGGTTGATAAAGATGTTGATATAAACGAAATCTTATTAGGTGATAAAAATGCTATTATGTTAGCAACTCGTATTTTAGGATACGGTCCTTCATACGCAATTGAGCTTACTAATGATAATGGAGAAAAAGAAAAGATAGATGTAGATTTATCAAAAGTTCAAACAAAAGATGTGGATTTATCTAAATTAAGAAGAGATAACAAATATCCGTTTAAAACACCATCTGGAAATGATTTGGTATTTAAATTGTTAACACACGGGGATGAACAAAAGATTGAAGAGGATATTAAAGCATTATCTAAATTTAATAAAGGGGGGATAAGCTCGGAGTTAACTACCCGATACAGATATATGATTCAAGAAGTGGATGGTAAATCGGACACTAAATCAATTATCGATTTTATCAATAACAGATTTTTAGCAAAAGATACTAAAGCTTTCAGAGAACATATTAAAAGTATTTCTCCTGATATAAAAATGGAATTTGAATACGAAAACCCTGAGACAGGAGAAAAGGAGGTACGCTCGATTCCAATGGGCGTAGGGTTTTTTTGGCCTTCCGAGTAACTATTCAGTAATGTTACACAGTCAGATATTTGATTTGTGTTATTATGGAAATGGTTTTATATATTCGGATGTATATCAAATGCCCGTTCATATAAGAAATTTCTATTATAATAAATTAGTGCAATCTAAGAAAACTGAAAAAGAGCAAACTGAGAAAGCTAGGAAAAATAGTGGACCTGCAAAAGGTCCAAACTTATCTAAAGTGAGAGTTAATCGTTAATTAACTCTCATTTTTTTTATAGTGATATTTATAATAGTATAATATTAGAAGATTATGAAATTAACCGAAACAAAGAAAAAGGTCATAAAAGAATTCTTAACTAAAAAACACTCTATAAAAGAAGGTGTAATAGAATACATTTTTGGAAAAATTTTAGTAAATAAACTAAAAAATGATAAGGATTTTGTTGCTATGGCTAACAAATTAGATAAAGATATGCAGGAGCTTAGAGATGAGGTAGAGAGATTAAAAGCTCAAGGGAAAAAAATCCCTAACTCATATAAAGCAATTTTAAACATAGATTAATTAAGAATAATACTATAATATGTCGCAAGGAGATTTAAGATATGCCAAAGAAATGGCTAAGGAGCAAAGGGAGCAAGTTCGTCTTCAAGAAGAATACAATGAAGCCCTAAAAATGTCCTCATCTATTAGTAAGTCCATGCAACAGGATATAAAAGATGCAGTTAATAGTAATACTGCATTGGGTGAAAAAGCAAAAACATATCTTAATAATTTAAAATCTTCAGTAGGTTCATTGGAGTCATCCAAAGATATAGCTAAGCAATTGGTTAAAATAGAAGATGATAAACTAAAAATAAGCCAAAATCAACTTGGTCTAAGCCAGGCCGAAAACGATGCGATTTTGGAACAATTAAATAATGCGCAGAAAGTTTTAAACATAGAACAACAGAGGGTATTACTAACTGAAAAAGTAAATGATGCTGCAACAAAGGTATCCGAAACAATGGGTGGCATGTTTGATGGTTTAGTTGAGAGTGTAAAAGAGATACCAGTTATAGGTAAAGCATTGGGTTCATTGGGTGAAATGGGAACTAAAGCGTTAAAAGAAAAATTATCTAATGCTGCAATGAAGTTTACCACCGATTTTAGAACGGGATTAAATGAGGGTAAGGGTACTATGGAAGCATTGACAGGTGCGGCAGGTGGATTGGGTAAAACATTATCCTTTCTTGCAAATCCTTATGTTTTAGTAGCAGCAGCCGTAGCAGCCGTAGCTTTAGCAGGTATAGCTGCTTTTTATAAAATGAGTGCAGCGGCTAAACAATTTAGAGAAGAAACGGGATTATTAAATTCACAGACCGTAGGGTTAGAAGCACAGATTGGAAAAGTTTATAGTGCAACTGCACCATTGGGAGCGTCTATGGAAGATGTTGCTAGTGCGGCAAGTTCATTTACACAGGCTTTTGGTGGATTGGAACAACCTTCCGATGCAGTTGTTGAATCATTGGTAATAATGAATAAAAACTTTGGAATTGGGTATGAAGAAGCCGCCAAAGTAAATAAGGTATTGCAAAATATGGGTGGGTTGACACAAGCTCAAGCCGCAAATTTAAGCATGTCTGTTATAGAAATGAGTAAATTGGCAAATGTTGCGCCTGGAAAAGTAATGAGAGATATAGCTGATAATAGTGGAAATGCTCTTAAATTTTTTAGAGGGCAACCTGAAGTACTACTTAAATCAGCAGTAAGTTTAGCTGCAATTGGGTCTTCATTAGAAAGTGCGGCAAAATCATCCGAAGCATTATTAGATTTTGAAAGTAGTATTGCAAGTGAGTTAGAAACAAGTGCATTATTAGGTGCTGATATAAACTTAGAAAAAGCTAGAGCGGCTGCATTTGCAGGAGACCAATATGGACAAGAAAAAGCCATAATGGAACAATTGATGAATATCGGAGACCTGAATACCAAGTCTATGTACGAAAAAGAGGCATTGGCGAAGTTAACTGGAAAAGAGGTTGAGGAATTGATTAATATGCAGAGAATCCAAAAACAATTTCCAGGTATAGATGAAGGTCGTTTAGCGGCAGCTAATGCATATCTTGATGCGGGCGCCGATATAACTAAACTAACTGAAAAGGATTTAGATTTAAAAAATCAAGAATTAAAGAAGCAACAAGAAATGCAAACTGAGTTCGATAAATCTGCTAATGCCTTAAGTTCAATAGGTAGTGAATTTATGACAGCATTAATGCCAGTTGGTAAATTCCTAATGGATACTATAGTAGTTGCTATATCATACCTAAAAGGACTATGGGGTCCTGTTGCAGGAGCTATAGGAAATATTATAGATGCTGTTAATAAATTATTCAAACCATTTCAGGAATTATTCGGTTCAGAGGGTGGTGGTTCTATGATGAAAGTATTTGAATTCATAGGTAATGTAGTAGGTAGTAGCCTAGTGTTATTTTTTGAATTAATAGCAGGCCTTGTTAGTAGTACGGCCTCTATATTGAGTGGTGTATTTAAAATTTTAAAAGGTATATTTTCTTTAGATTTTGGAATGGTAATGGAAGGATTGGGGGAAGGTCTCGTAGGTGTACTAGGATTTGTATTTAGATTGCCGATTGCAATATTCAATACATTGATGGATATGTTCCCATCATTAATGGCTTCAATATCAGGTTGGTTCGGTAGTATTGGTCCTCAAATCAAAGCATTCTTTTGGGATTTATTACCAGAATGGGCTCAAAGATTTTTGGGAGGTGCAACGGCTTCAGCTGCATCACAACTTCAAATGGATTCAGCGGCTCCTACAGAATCGGTTAACGATGGTGTATTACAAAATGGAAATGTTATATCAACAGACCCTGCAGACTTCTTAATTGCTTCCAAAAATCCATCTGCATTAGCGGGACAAATTGGTGGGGGAGATGGAACTGCGGCATTAGTTAGTTCATTGATTGTTGAGATGCAAGGAATGAGAGCGGATTTAGCAGCAGGTAAAATAGCGGTTAACATCGATGGTCAAAAAATGAATGCAAAAATTGCAGCAAATGCAGTTAGAAATCCAATAAGTTAACAATGGGAAAATCAATAATAGAACTATTTGAAAGTAATAAGGTATCGAGACAAATACCTCAAGAAAAACCTAAAAGTGGAACTCCACAAGAGGGACAATTTCTTATTGATAGAAACAATAGAGTTGGTAACTTCTTTGGTAACGCATTAGGAACATCTGACCCATTAAGAGAAACTGCATTCGAACAGGAAACAACTGGATTGAGGGTTAGAACATTTGTAAACCAAACTGCATTATATGGAACTGATTTAATTAGAATAACAACTAAATCAACCGATACTGTAAACGCATTTAAAGCAGCGAGAACAAACGAAGGTAATGTAAACCTTATTCAACTATTTGAACCAAATAATCTTTCAAATAAAATTAATAATTTTTTAGGAATACCTAAAACAATATATCCATCTGCATTAAGAGCTAATCCAAAATTTGTGGATGAAGCAGCACCTAGAAAATTGGAAACATTATCCGAAATTAGAAAAGATGCGGCGGGTAGTTTAATCGGTAGATACTTAAAGGATACTGGAACGGGAACTCCTCAACAGGCATCTAAAAGAGTAATTGGTGGTGGTATATCTTTGGCAAAAGGAGCTATAAGAGATGCACTTATTGGAAAGGAAAGAGTAGTACCTATTACAACTGGTAGTTTAGATAACTTTGTAGGAAAATATTATCATAAAAATACATATCAAAATTCAATGGCAAATTTTGTTCTTCCAGATGCGAAGCAACAAACTGACATAATATTAGTTTCTCCTATAAGTGGGTTAGATAGAAAGGATGGTAAATTTGGAATACTAAGAGGGGCTAACAAAACCGTTTATGGATTTACTTTATCAGATGGTACTGCAAATCAAAAATTTGGAGAACCTACACAAAAAGATTTAATTGAGAAATATAATTCACCGATTAAACCTTATACAACGGGTTCAGCTGCATTAGTAGAAGGTAAACTTAAAAATAATAGACTATTAGATTTTTTAAAACCCGCTACATTAAAACAAAAACAAATAACAAGATATTCGAAGGATGCGGATAGAACATCTATTCACAATAAAGATACTGTTTTAAACAATCAGTTAGGTAAAAGAAGAGGATTATATACTGATAGAGATATATTAAACCAAACGGGTAGATTTACCGAATCGGAATTACAGACTACCAAAATAAACGGAACGGATATTTCGGAAGTAGATTTAATACCACTTCGTTTTCAAAAGGTAAACGATGGTAGTGCAGTTTATGTTCGTTCATTGGTTACTGGATTTAATGAAACATTTTCACCTTCGTGGGATGCTAGTAGAATGCTAGGTCACCCTTTTAATTTTTATAACTTTACGAACGTAGAGCGAAAGTTAACTTTTAATTTTAAGAGTTATGCAATGTCTCAACCTGAATTAGTATTAATGTGGAGAAGATTAGAATTTATTTCACATTGTACATATCCAGATTCCTACACTGCAAATGGTATATTTCAACCTACATTAATATATTTTACATTTGGTAATTTGTATATAGATAAAGTTTGTTTTATAGATAGTTTATCATATACAATAGATGATGCGGAAAACTTATGGGAATTGGGTGGTGATAAAATAAAAACAAAAGCGGGTAGATTTGTTGATTTTAATAATAAATTTAATGTTGGTGCGAATAATAATTCCAATCTATTATCTATAGGTGCTACATTTAAAACTCAGAAAACCGGTAAGTTTGAAGTAGAGAATAATGAAGTCTATAATAAAGGAACAGGTCGTTCTAATATTAAAGGGAGAGATAATACTATTACATATAATTCAGGTGAGTTAAATATGGACCATTATAAATTACCTAAGATAGTTAATGCATCAATAGGATTAACATTTATTGAGTCTAGAAATACAACTCAGGATAACTTATATGGTTATGGTAAACCTATTACTAAAAGTGCTAATAAAAATACTATTTAATATGAGATACGAAAGAGTAGGAACAAAAAAATTGGCAAATGGTAGAAAGGTATTAAAAACTGTCATCCCTGCTACTATTGAAAAAAGAGATGATGACATCTATATTATCACACAAGATTCGGATAGATTGGATTTATTAGCTAATCAATTTTATAATGATAGTAGATTATGGTGGATTATTGCACAGGCGAATAATTTAAATAGTGTAAATATAGGGATTGAACCTGGAATTCAACTAAGAATTCCAAAGGATAAGTTTTTGATAATAAATAATTTATAAAATTATGGCAGTAGGGTTTCCGTGGTACAAATCAATAGATGATTATATTGTAAAGGAATTGGAGGCTAGAATAGACCCGATAAAGGTTTCACGTTTAGTACCTTGGATTTCAGCGACTTCTAATTTAGGAAGTCAATTTACAATATCAAGTGGCAAATATGATAGTATATTTGGAGGAGGTAATCCTTCATACGATACTACATCGGAAATGAAATATCGTCCGAATCCAATTATTACAGATTTCTCAATTGATTTTGCAGCTAGGGGAACATTAAGAATGGCAACATTAAAAATTAAATGTTTTACTCTTGAACAACTTACTGAAATGCAAAAGTATTTTATGGAACCAGGTATCAGCATTATGGTACAATGGGGATGGAACTATTCTATTTCAAAAGGAAAGAGTATAGGTCCTGTTGCAGCTGATGCTGCTAATGTAAACAAATACAACAGAAATCCAGATGCATTATATGATATAAGAAGTTCAAATGGAGGGTGTTATGATAATTTAGTAGGTATTATAACCGGAGGAGAATCTGATATAAGTGGAGAAGAATTTAATATTAGTTGTAAAATCACAACTATGGGAGAGATACTTATGAATCATTCTTCGGAGGGAGTTCAAGTTGATAATGTGGGAGAAAAACCATCACCATTTGTAGTTACAGGAGAAACTATAACAAAATTAGAAGAAGCAAAAGACCCTGCTGTAAACGCTGCTTATTTTTTCAATCAACTTCCCGCTGAGTTTAGAACTACACCTGTATATGAGGCAGTTTCTAAAGGTAATCCACGTGGAGAATTTGTAAATTTTAATGAATCTGCATTAGATGAAGCAAAATTTGAAACAACAAAGGGGATGTTTAATAATTCAACATCAGGTGATATGGTTTGGCAGGGAAAGAAAATGTCTGCAACCGATTCGGAGAGCCCTATAACAAGCAAAAAATATTTGAGTTTCTATATGTTTATAGAAATATTAAATCAAATGAGGGTAAAATTCCAAACAGGAGATGGTGCACCTGCAGATTTTAAAATGGATATTGGAACTAGAGATGCTCCAAAAATATTTATAAGTTCTTTCTCTGGTATATTTTCTACGGATGAGAGAGTTTTCATTCCAAATAAAAAATCTTATAATTTTTTAAATAATGAACCATACTTTGTAGCAGCGGCTCCATCTGGAAAAGGTGCGGAAACTATTGATACATCGGTAGGAGGAATAAGTTTTCCTAGAGAAGGAGGCCAAACATATACAAAAGGAAATGAAAGTGTAAGTATAGCAGGTGGAACTTCTGGATGGATAGGGGATGTTTTTATTGATGTAGAGGTAGCTATTCAAGCTTGGAGAGATGTATCTCGACCTATTAAAGATGTATTAGATGGAGTGTTAAGTGTAATGAGTGAAGCAGTTGATGGATTATGGGAATTTCAAATAATTGAAAATGGTGGAACGTTAGTTATTACAGATGCAAATTTAAGAAATCCAAGTGGAGGTAGTAGCGTTGTTGAGTTTAATATGATAGGTACTAAAAGTTTCTTTTTGGATTGTAACTTTAATTTAACTATATCTAAGGAAATGTCTTCAAAGGTTTTTATGGAAAAATCTACTGATGGGAAGGTATCTAACCCCAATGAATTAACTGGTATATTTTCTAATCAAAAGGATAACATACTTAAAAAATTAAATGTTGAAACACAGACACCTAAGCCACCACAGACAATTGCACCGGATGATACAAAAGATAATGCATGGAAAGATTTAAGAAGGAATGTAAAAATCATAATGAACCCTGAATTTATCGATAAAGACCAAATTGAAGAAAATAATGTTGATGCATGGGGAAGGGCAGGTATGTACCTTAATAAATCTTTATTTACCGATATAAGAAAAACACAAACAAATATGAATGGTACAGCTGGAACAGGTGAAGCGTACACAGGAAGACCTTTGGATGTTGAATTTAGTTTTACCGTTTTAGGCATGAGTGGATTTAAAGTTGGACACTTATATAGAATTATCGGATTACCTCCTCAGTATAATAAAAGAGGTGCGTTTCAAGTAGAAGAAATTACTCATAAGGTAGATAGTAAACAATGGATTACGGAAGTATCTGGTCACTTTAGACCATTTTATAAAGGATAATGATATGAATGAATTAATAGAACGATATAAAAAATTAAAAACCGTATTTGTTAATACAAACTTACCTAAAACTTTTTTTCCTACACCCAAACAAAGTGATTATGATACCGGTGTGATACCACGATATTTTGTACAATTACGTGATACACCTGGTTCTCCTATTTTTGAAGTTAATAATGAGGTATTTTTTAAATTCAATAATTCAAATTTTTATAAAGGAGTGCAGATTAATTGGAGAATAAGTGGTAATTTAGAAGATGAATATACAACTCAGGGAGCATTGATACCCTCAGTTGTGAATTCAAATAAAAGGTCTATTATGGAAGCAGAAAAGATTTTACCAGAAATAAATCTTTATTTGGTTAATCTAAAACAATTTTATAGAGGTAAATAAAATCACAGATTTACTTGGAAAATTAAACAATTTATCGTATATTTATAGTTATAATAAACAACAAAGTTATGTTCAAACATCTTACAGATTTAGAAGTCCAACAGATTACATTTGATTGGCGATACAGAGGTTTTACAACCTTAGAATTACTTACCGAAGAGGAGTGTGATGAAATAAATGATGAGTTAGAAAGACTTCGTCAGGAAAGAAAAGGTACACTTACTCCAGATGGTAAAGAGTGGGGAGAGTGGGACCCGTTTTCATACCCACATAAAATCTCAGAAAAAATAGAGAAAATTTTTGTTCATCCAAAAATCATCGAAGCATGTTCATACCTTATGGGTGGTGATATAGTGGGTATGCAGACTTGGTGTTATTTCAAACCACCTGGACAATTAGGTAGAGATATGCATCAAAACGCATTCTACACAGGATGTGGACACAATGAAATCATTAATACTGCATTGGCATTAGATAACCACGATGAGGGTAATGGTGCAGTGTGGAATTATGAAGGTTCACATAGATTACCAACTCTTCCAATTGAAGTGGATGAGGAAAGAACAAAAACCAATCCTAACTTTTGGAGAAATGAAAGAGGTAAACCTTGTGTGATGCCGGAGGGACATGATTTCCGTAAAGTAGAAGGAGTTCTTAAAAAGGGACAGGTAGTTTTACTTCACTCACATTGTGTGCATGGTTCAGAGCCAAACAACTCAAATAGATTCCGTAGAAACCTATTAGGGGGGTATCTTAAAAAGGGTGCATACTTCAATCAGGGTTCACACATGAAAAGAGAACCAATTGATTTGAAACCTTTACAAGAAAAATATTGGAATTCTTAATATTTTTTCGTATATTTGTTCCCTATGGTTTACTATGTAGAGAATAAAGATATTGCGAAAAGATTTATGGATGAATACACATCCAAAGATTCTGTTATATTCCCGCTATTCAAAAATAGACAAGAACATCCATTAGTTAATAAACTATTGGGTGTTTTTGTGTTTATAGGAGAACATTGTTGGGTGATAATGGAAGACCACAACGATTGTGTTCCTGTTAGTTTATCCATCTTAGAAAGAAGTGATAGAATTAAGTATATCTTTGATACTAAATGGTTCTTACATAAAACCAATGTTACAAATTGGAAAAGTGTAGATGTTTCGTATCACCTAATGGAATTTAAATCCTATGCGTATGATATGCTATATCAATCATTTACAAACGGATACAAAGATAAATCCGATATTTCATTCATTCCAATTGCAACTATTCTTAAAGGTGTAGTGGACTTCGTTGTGGAGAACGCTAAGTACGCAAGAATCGATGCAAATGGATTTGATAGATATAATGATTATACAATACCATCGTTCCTTAAAATCGAAGCAAATGGTATTCCTACCACATACGGATATGAGTATTCTCTTTACAATAACTTTACTACGACAGGTAGACCTTCTAACACATTTGGAGGGGTAAATTATTCCGCACTTAAGAAATCAGATGGTAGTAGAGATTTCATTGTTAGTAAGAATGGAGAATTGGTTCAATATGATTTTGATGGGTATCACATTCGATTGATTGCAAAGCTGGTTGGAGAGCCTATACCAGAAGGTTCGGCACATGAATGGTTGGGGAAACAATATTTTGGCAAAGAAGAACTAACCGAAGAGGATTATCTTAATAGTAAGAAGATTACATTCCAACAATTGTATGGTGGAATAGATGTTCATAATTTGGAGATACCATTTTTTCGGAAAACAAATGATTTCATAACCAAACTATATAAACAATTCATCGTTAATGGATTCATTGAGACCCGATTCGGAAAAAGGATACCATTTACTAAGATAGATAACCACAATGCTCAGAAGGTGTTTAACTATTATTTACAGGCATTAGAAACGGAACAGAACGTTTTACTACTACACCATCTGAATATTTTATTAGAAAATACTAAGACAAAATTGGTACTTTACACATACGATTCTTTTTTATTTGATGTTGACACTAACGAAATTGAACTTTTACCCAAAATAGAGGAGATTTTGCATAGAATATCTCCTACAAAGATGGAGAAAAATTATAGTTACGGAAATATTTAATACTTATATAAGATAAAAAGTATAAAATAAATCGTTAGATGAAAACACAGTTACTATGCACCTTTACGGATAAAGAAGTTTTGCAAGATATATTGCAACAAATAAGAGAAAATTATAAAATTGTATATAATTACATCTACATTCTACAGAATAAAACAAATTTAGATGAGTTATATATCACATATAATATCGATGTAGAATTCAGACCAAATAAGCAGTTACCCAACACTATATTGGTACATAGAAAGAAACAATCGAATACCCTATATACAATCAATGCATTGAACCAATTAATTAAAGAAGAAAACGGAGGAGTATTAGATACTTCATTCTCTTTAGATTGGGATAAATTTAGAAATTGTATTATATTGACGGGTTTACAAGGAATTAGAAAAGTTCCAACTAGAATTTTTGAAAAAATAGAATTTAATTAATTTTATGGCTGATATTAATAAAATCATAGATGAGCTACTTTTAGAATTATCTGTAACATATCCATTTCCAAATATGAAGGATAAGGAGCAGGTAATTGCGTTGATGGAAATATGTGATGATTTAGGGTATGGGTATCTTAAGCCAACTCTATATGAAATACTTTCGGAAGCAGATGATGCAAAAGAATCTGGATTATTTCCAGGTAAATTCCATCTAGGAGGTGGTTACTATTCATCTAAAGATGGAGGAGAAGCTGAATTTAAAAATGATAAAGGTAATCTTAGACCTGTAACTCCTGAAGAAAAAGCTAAGTTTGATTCAAAGGGTGGTAAAGCACCATCTGCGGAAAAGCCTACTGACACTTCTAAACCAAATCAACCTTCATCCGAAACACCTCCTGCTGAGAAACCAAAAGATACTCCTGCAGAAGCACCTGCGCCTATGAAAACTGCACCCAAAGTGAAAACACCTGCGGATGTATTGAAAAGTAAAGTAGAAAAATGGTCAGAAAAAGAAAAAGAATTTTTTAATAAAGGTCAAGATAAACCAGGTTCAGAAACTCGTAGAAGTTTTGCAGAGGCGTTAAAAGATAAAGTAAAAGGTGCTAGAAATGCTATTATGCACGGTCTTAAGCATGAGGTGCATACATTCAAAACTGCTGGTAAGGCGGTTAAGAATTTGTTAAGTAGAAAACCATTAGAAAAAGAAGAAAAGAAGGCATTAATATCAGTTGGAATTAAGGTAGCCAGTACTGCATTATTTGCTGCAGCGGGAGGTGGATTGGCACATGGAGCCGCTTATTTTGCCAAGCACGTTGCTATGGAATTAATTCCACACGCAGTAGCCGAAACTATTATAGTTGGAGTTGGTAGAGCATCTTTATTTGCTGGAGCAGATGGAGATGATGAAAGAATGTTGGGTGATTTTATGGATGCTGTGGCAGATAATATGGAGAATATGGAAATACCAGATGCATTGATGATGCAAATGGTTGATTCATATAATGAAAAGAAAAAACCAAATGAGACAAAATCAGAAATAATAGATTTAAATGAATTGTTTAATAAAATATTAAACGAAGAAGATGGTACAGGTGAATCAAAAGAATTTCCAGGTAAGTTTCATTTAGGTGGGGGATATTATTCAAGTAAAGATGGTGGTGCAGCTGAATTTAAAAATGATAAAGGTAATCTAAGACCTTTAACCGATAAAGAAAAAGCTGAGATAAACAATCAATCACCTTCCGAAGAACCAACTGATGGGGAATCGGATAGTGGTGAGCCCGATACTGCCTCTATGATTGATACTGCTACAAAAGTATTGGATGATAAAGAAAAAGAAACTGAAAAAACTTTACCAAAAGATAATCCTGATTTAGTTTTAGATGACCCTAAAGCAAGTGCACAGAATAAAGCTAAAGCCAGAGCATTTAAATCTCAACAAACTATAGATAAGAATAAGCAAGAAGATTCTGGAAAAGGTACAGTCGGAGAACCTACTAGATTAGAACCTGCTAACGAAGACACTGATTCAAAAGTACAAAAATTCAAAGGTAAAAAATCAGGTAGAGAAATTCAAACAATAGAATTTGAAGATGGTGGAATGATGTTTGGAACCGTTCATGGCGAAACCGAAATGGTTGATGATATAATTGAGCAAATAAAGGCAACTATTCCTCAGGAAGAATGGGAAAATATTGTATTCTTAGGAGAAGGTGGTGCAACAAATGATGAAGGGGATTTAGAGTTTAATGATGAAATGGATTATGCAGCTCCTAGATTTGAAAAATTGGGAGCGAGTATTGATACTTGGGATGGAGATGATTTAGATGTTCATAACGACCAATCTAAATTATACAAAAAACAAATGGAGAAAACTGGTCTTAATCATTCGCAAGTTAAAGCGGGTAATTGGGCTAGTATGATTGGACAGGGTGAAGGTACGGATACAATGTCACCGGCTGATTATTTAGATGATGAGGGTAGAAAATTCTTAGAAGATGCGGTTAAAGAAGCTGGATTTCCACCAATAGAAAATTTTGATAATCCAACGGGAGAAGTACCTAATGAAGATAACCCAGAAGGAAGTGGAGATAGAGGTACATTATTCAGATTAGCATTTCCAGAAGATAATGGTGATAAAGAAACAAAAATAAATGATATTCAGGTTGCGTTTAATAATGCGAGAGACGAGAATATCATAGAGAAAAGAAAAGAATTAGTAGAGAAGGGTAAGATACCAATTGTAATTGCAGGGGAGAGTCATGTTGAATTAGTTGATAAAATGATGCAAGGCGGTTCAAAACGTAAAACCGAAACTCAATCGGTTGAGCCTGAAAAAATTGCAGATGAAATGCCGAAAGCTGATAAAGAAACATTCAGTAAAGATGGTAAAGCATTAGATGGAATTTCCCCGAACGATTTAAATCAATTCAATACTGATATAAGTAAGATTAGTAAAATGTTAGATGATGCGAAGGCTAAGGGAGAACCTGCTCCAAACATCAACTTATGTGATATTACTATTCCAGGAACTAACTTATATTGTGATGATAATCAAGGGATACCGAGAGAAGAAATGCCTCAATTCAAAGGAAAGGCGGTAGACGGTAGTAGAGCAGCTGGTATGGAAACTGATAAAGATGGTGAAGTCGATACCGAACCTGTATTCAGAGAAATGTTAAAAGAAAAAGGTGTTAAAGTATTACAAACCGAAGTACCTGCTGATAAATTAAAAGCAACTCAAAAAGATTTAGTTGGTGAAAAGGTAATTGGTATGATGGGGGCATTAGAAAAAGACCCTAATCATCCAAAGATTACTGCACCAATCTATGTAAGTAGAGATGGATATGTAATTGATGGACACCATAGATGGGCTGCAATTGTAGCTCATAACGCTAAGAATCCTGATAACCCGATACCAATGAAATCAACGGTTATCGATATGGATATTAAAGATGCAATTCCAATGGCGAATAAGTTTGCTGAAGATATGGGGATTGCAGCTAAGAAAGCGGATGCTAAAGATGGTGAGTTACCTGAGGAACAACCAAAGGTAACTGATGATAAAATAGGAGCTAAAGCTGAAACGGATAGTGGTAAGGTATTATATCATATAGGAAATGGATATTATTCAGATTCACCAAACGGAGATGCGAAATATATTAGAGTTGAATCGGTAGTTGAATTCGCAATTGAAACTGATAGTAAAAAATGGTGGAGTTTATTATTTGAAGAAAATGTGACTGCAACTGTAAAGGATGGTAAAAAAGGAGTGTTCAAAAAAATTCCAAAAAATGATATAGATGTTGCAACGGATGCGGCTAAACAAGATAACGAAAATTCAAACGAAGAAACAGAATCAGGAATCCCATCTTATCAAGTTGATTACTACAATGATATTGCCAAAGAATCTGCCGTAAGAATTGATGACAACACTTCTCCTAAAGATAGAACTAACGCGATGCAAATTCTTTATGGAAAACTTCAATTAATTTCTATGGGAAAGGATGTTGAATTGGATGATAATGATATTGCAAATTTATCTAAACTTGTAATAAGTTCAAATGCAAGAAGTGGTCAACTATACGATTCTTCATTTGGAATGGATAAGGATAAAGGTATAGAATCTGCTCGAAAAAAATCCCCTAACTATGCTAACCGAAATATTGATAAAAACGAACTTCTTAATAATTGGGATACTGTTAATAAATATTTTGATTCAAAAGGGATTCCTGCTGAGTCTAGACCTAAGTTTAAGGCAGGTGCTAATACACTTATAGATACCCCACCTAAAATAGGTCACAATCCTGTTAGTTTGAAACCAAATAGAATTATGGAATCGGCTCCTAAAACTCCAGGTACAAAATTGATTTCTCAGGAAACCATCGATGACTTAAATCAAAAACATGGAATAAAAGTTGGAGAAGAAGAGATGTTTGGGTATCCATTAGATAGAGATAAGCCAGAGACATTCTTAAAAAACATAGAGTTGGTTATCAATGAAACGCAAAAGTATATTGATGCTAGTAATTCTACTGATACCAAAACTTACTTTGATAAATTTATTTCTGGTATTAATGGTATAATGAATGATAATAATTTATCGGATGATGAAAAATTACAAAAAATAAATGAACAATTACCTGAATTATTTACTAATTTGTATAATGATGCACTTAAAGTATCAGAGGATGAAGCTAAAAATGTGTTAAAAGATTTTGGTGAACTTATAGTTTATATGGACTTCTTAAGTAAAAAAGAAGAAGTTTATCTACCTGTATCCGGTAATTATCCATTAGGAGATGTTATTGTAGTAAAAAGAGATGGTAATGGTGAGGCTTTAACTATTGATAGTGTTAGTATAAAATCACAGAGAGGAAATGAGGAACAACCTGGTTCTTCTGCATTTGAATTTACAAAACATTTTGGAAATGTGTATCCGGAGCATAAAGATACATTTGATACATTGGGTGCTCTTCATACTAATTCCATTGATTCGGTAAAAATGGAAGATATTAAAGATGAGAAAGTAAAAAAAGAAATTGAACTAATTAAAAAATTAGAAAATATAAAATCATTTGATGAAGCTAAAAAAGTTTGTCAAGCTTTAGGATTAGAATGGGAAAAGGTAGAACTTCAGTTAAAGTATCAATATGAAAAATACAAAAACGAAATTGAATATTCACCTGAGAGTATGAGGAATATTCTAAAAGAGTTAGTATATAGAAGATATTCCGCTAAGAAAACATTGGATACTTTGTGTGATTTAAATTTAGATACTAAGTTAAAATTTGTAGAAGTAGTAGTTGAACCTAAACAGGTATCAGTTAGACCTAAAGGAGAGAATTCTAATACTTGTGATTTTGGGGCACATGATAAGGGATATTTAGGTAAAGGTAAGGTATCAAAAACACCACCTCCTCCACATGTTGAGCAAGTTAAATATCAATCTGCAAACTTAGCATTGAGATTTAAACCAAAAAAATCTAAATAATTTGGAAATGTAAAATTTTCTTATTATCTTTACACTTATAAACCAAATGTTATGACAATCAACTATAAGAATCCAGAAGTGGTAGCTCAAATAGAGCAGGAGTATCCCGAAATGACAGCGGAATACAAAAAGATTATGATAGAAGGATATGAAACCTTCTGTGCTAAGCAATCTAATTACGGTCCAGGTAATATCTCAGTAGGTACATCGTTAGTTACAGAGGAGGAGAGAAAATTATCTCAAACAGGATTGTGGTTTAGGATGAATGATAAGATTCAAAGATTGAAACAATTAGTGGTATTGGGTAAGCAAGATAATGTGGGTGAAGCGATAGATGATACCTATCAGGATTTATCTGTATATGGAATCATTGCACAATTAGTTAGTAGAGGTAAGTGGGCTAAATAATGACTTACATTAACATATACATACCTAAGTTAAGTGAGTTAAAAGAAAGATTAGAAGAGAATCCTAATCTAATTGAGTATTATATCAAATACGAAGGTTGGACAGGGGATTCCGATTCAATTGATTTTTTAGAGGAAAAGGTAAAAGAATTTTTTAAAAATAAAAATAAATAAAATGAAAGTTTGGTTGTGGAGAGCTTTAGGCTTACTATTCGTAGGATGTGCGTATATTGGTGCTATTGTACCAGGAGTACCTATGACAACATTTGTAATTTTAGCAGCATGGGCATTCGCTAAAAGTTCACCAAAGTTAAATCATTGGTTACATACTCACCCTAAGTTCTCACCACATTTAATTCGTTGGGAAGAAAAGAGTATTTATCCAACAAAAGTTAAATGGATAATGGTCATCACTATGGCTATTAGTTACACCATTCTATTATTTACACTACATAAACCAAAGGCATTAATTGGAATCGGAGCATTTATGTTGTTTTGGATAGTGTGGGCTTGGAGATTTCCAGGTTCAGAAGAAGAGTGGGAAAGAAGAAAAAAAGAAGGTAAAAAAATAGGTTGGTTAAAGTAATCGTTTTTGTATATTTGTATATATTTATAGGAGAATCCCAACTCCTTCCGTTTCATGAAAAAGTTTTTAAGAAAAATCATCTCATTCTTCACTCCTACACCTAAAGGAGAATTTCCCGCAACCCCAAAAGGCTTTAATGCTGCCAAAAATTGGGCACAATCTCAACCCCATCCGTATTCCGAAAACTTAAGTCTTTGGGAATCGATATATACTACAAATGATGATGGGTGGTATGTTCTTCAGAGAATCAACCGACACAAAAAATTACACGATGCTTACAGAAAATGTAAGGATAACAAGGGGTGTAATGAACTGACTATTAAGCAGTTAGAAGACGAAATATTTTAGTAAAAAAATATTAAAAAAAGCTTGGAATATTGGATATATTAGTGTATCTTTGTTCTAAGTTTATCAGTTATGGATATTTATATCTATAAACATTAAACTTAATTTTAAACCATAAAACAAATAAAGCATGTCAACAAACATTGATGCAATCAGAGCCCGTCTGAACAAACTTCAGGGCACACAGAAAACGGCTGACTCTCTATGGAAGCCAACAGTTGGTAAACACCAAATCCGTTTAGTACCTTACAAATTCAACAAGGATATTCCTTTTATTGAATTGTATTTTCACTACAACATCAACAACAAATCCTATTTATCACCAGCTTCATTCGGAAGACCTGACCCTATCGTAGAGTTTGCAGAAAAACTTAAGAGAATGGGTGGAAAGGATGATTACCGCGAAGCTAAGAAAATGGAGCCAAAATTGAGAACTTTTGTTCCCGTAATCGTAAGAGGTCAGGAAAATGAAGGTGTTAAGTTTTGGGGATTTGGTAAGACAGTTTATCAAGAATTATTGGGTTACTTTGCTGACCCGGATTATGGCGATTTATCTGACCCTTTAAATGGTAGAGACATCGTTGTAGATTACGCAGCTGCGGAAGGTGGTGCATCTTACCCAACTACTACTATCAGAGTTAAACCTACAACTACTAAGTTGCATGAGAGCGATGAGAAGATTAAGGAGTTGATTGGTAATGAAAAAGAAATCACCACTATTTACTCAGAGTTGTCATACGATGAGTTGAAGAAAATCTTAGAAAATTGGTTAGCTGGAAACACAACTGATGAAGGTACTCCATCTGCTACACAAGAAACACTTGTGGCAAAATCAGAGAAGAGTGTAAGTGATTCATTTGATTTCGATACGAAACCTCACCAATTAGATGATGAGATTCCACAATCGGCTACTCAGCAAGAGTTGCCTTGGGATGAAACACCATCAACACCTGTATCTAAAACTACTCAGCAAGTAGCAGATGCATTCGAAGATTTATTCAAATAATAACAAGTTATAAATTATGGCAAAAACTGATTTAGCAGATATTCTGGTCGATAGTCTGAATAAGAAAAACAAAGACCAAAAAATCGCTTTCTTCTTAGATGATGATTCCGATGGAGCACCAACCAATGTAAATGGATGGATTTCAACCGGAGCAGCTATGATGGACGTTGCTATTTCTAATCGCCCGTATGGTGGAATACCTGTTGGTAGAATTACTGAAATCACAGGTTTGGAGCAGAGTGGTAAATCATTACTCTCTGCCCACATCTTAGCGGAAACTCAAAAGCAAGGTGGAGTTGCAGTATTGATTGATACTGAAACTGCGGTGAGTAGAGAGTTCTTTGATGCAATTGGAGTAGATGTATCCAAACTTCTATATGTGAGTGTAGATACAGTTGAGGATATTTTCGAAACAATTGAAACAATCATTGAGAAAGTTAGAACATCTGAAAAAGATAAGTTAGTAACAATCGTTGTGGATTCCGTTGCGGCGGCTTCTACTAAGAAAGAGATGGAATCGGATTATGATAAAGATGGTTATGCAACCGATAAAGCTATTATCATATCCAAAGCAATGAGAAAGATTACCAATGTAATTGGTAGACAGAAAATTGCAGTTATCTTCACAAACCAATTAAGACAAAAGTTAGGAGTAATGTTCGGTGACCCTTGGACAACAAGTGGTGGTAAGGCTTTGGCTTTCCACGCATCCGTTCGTTTAAGATTGAAGAACGTTGGTCAAATTAAAACTAAAGTTGGTGGAACGGATAAAGTAGTAGGAATCTCAGTAAGAGCACAAGTGGTTAAGAACCGATTAGGGCCACCACTTCGTTCAGCGGATTTCGAAATCTACTTCGATAGAGGTATCGATAACTATGGTAGCTGGCTGACTGTATTGAAAGATAATAAGTTGGTTAAGCAAGGCGGAGCTTGGTATGAGTATGTAGATACTGATACAGGTGAAGTTGTTAAATTCCAATCAAAGGATTTTATTGTAATGATGCAAGAAAAGCCTGAGTTAAGAGACCAGATTTATAAAAAGATTTGTGAAACAACTATTCTTCAATATAAAAAAGATACATACGATATTGAGGCAATGGAAGTTGATACAAATCTACCAAATGAAGTAGAATAGTGAATAACAAATACAAGAATTTATTAGACGAAGTAAATTTGGAACATACCACTAAACACCTTAGAACTAAAAACTCTAAGGTGTTGTTTGTGGATGGGCTAAATATGTTCTTTCGTTGTTGGAGTACAAACCCAACGATGAACGAAGATGGAGAGCATGTAGGTGGTATGGTTGGATTCCTAAAATCATTAGGTTCAGTTATACGACAAGAGAACCCCACTAGAGTAGTAATAATATTCGATGGTAAAGGTGGTTCACAAAAAAGAAGAGAAGTATTTTCAAATTACAAAGCGGATAGAAAAGTTAAATTCAGAGTCAATCGTCAATATGATGATATGATGAGTGAAGAAGATGAGCAAGTAAGTTTGAGAAGACAATTAAGTTCATTGGCTAACATCTTAGGTGTATTGCCAGTAACTACAATGATTTATGATAATGTGGAGGCAGATGATGTAATCGGTTATTTGGCTAAACAAGTTATCAAAGAAGATGAAGGAGCATTAATCCTTTCATCTGATAAAGATTTCTTACAATTAGTTTCAGAAAATATCCACGTTTGGAATCCATTAAAGAAACAAAAGATTGATAAGAATAAGTTAAAAGAATTATACGGAGTTCACGCTGAAAACTTTATATGGTATAGAGTAATGGATGGTGATAAATCCGATAACATAGATGGTGTAAAAGGATGTGGATTAAAAACACTTCTTAAAAGATTGCCAGTATTAGAAACGGATGCTAGATTGACAGTTGATGAACTGATGAGATTAGCAGAAGAACAGAAAGGCGAATACAAAGTTTTTCAAACTATTTTAGATAGTAAAAAAATCATTGAGAGAAACTTCCAAATAATGCAATTGGAAGACCCGGATATTAGCGGGATTACCAAACTTAAAATAAACGACAGATTTAATGAATCAGTTGAACCATTAGATAAAATGAAGTTCATTGGGTTTGGTATGAAATATAAAATCCTACAAAATTGGGGTGATGTAAATGATTGGTTAAGGTCATCATTTGGTAATTTAGTTTTATAATAATTTGGAAATACCAAATTTTAATCTTATATTTGTTGCATGAGTGAAGCGGTAGATAATTTAGCGAAATATGGGCAGAGTTACCAAACAAAAGTGGTAACTAATTTAGTAACAGATAGACCTTTTTTAGAACAGGTTTCGGATATTTTGGAAACAAAGTATTTTGAATCCGATACTAATAAATGGATTGTTGATTTAACTCGTAGATATTTCCATAAGTATAAAAATACTCCTACTACGGATTTCTTTAAAACCGAAATACAAAAAATTACAGATAAGGCATTGCAACAAAATGTTTTATCTCAATTGAAAGCGGTTTACGCACAACAAAGTGGAGGAGATTCGGAATGGGTAAAGAATGAGTTTGTAACATTCTGTAAAAATCAAAACTTTAAAAATGTTATTCTTACCTCAGTTGACCTATTACAAACTGGTCAATTTGAAAAGATTGAGAAATTGGTAAAGGATGCGGTTAAAGTTGGACAAGCAAATGATTTAGGATTAGATTACAAAGAAGATATTGAAGTTCGTTTTGAAGAAGTTAATAGAAGAACCGTTAAAACGAATTGGGATGTTATCGATGATTTAACAGATGGTGGATTAGGGCCTGGTGAATTAGGTGTTATCGTTGCACCATCCGGTGTGGGTAAGACATGGGTTCTCTGTCACATAGGTGCGGAAGCAGTTAGACAGGGTAAAAATGTATTACACTACACATTAGAGCTTACGCAAAACTATGTTGGGCAACGATATGATACTATCTTTACTGGTATTCCTTCATCTGATTTAAAAGAGAATAAAGACCAAATTAGAGAAAAGGTAGATAAATTAAGAGGTGGGTTGATGATTAAATATTATCCACCAAAGGGTATTACTGCAAATACAATTGCGGCACATATTGATATGGTTCGTTCGACCAAATTTCAACCCGATTTGATAATTATAGACTACGCTGATTTATTAGTTTCAGTTAACTCAAAAAACAATTCAGATTATCAGGAACAAGGTGGTATCTATATTGATTTAAGAGCAATGGGAGGAGAGTATCAAATACCAATTTGGACTGCATCTCAAACTAACAGAAGTGCGATTGAGAGTGATGTAATACACGCTGATAAAATTGCTGATAGTTATGCAAAAGTAATGAACGCAGATTTGATTATATCAGTTAGTAGGAAGGATACAGATAAGTTAAATGATACTGCTAGATTCCACGTTATGAAAAACAGATTTGGGCAGGATGGATTAACATTTCCTGCAAAGATGAATACCAATAAAGGTGTGATTGAAGTATATGCGGCTAATTCATCAAACGGAATTATAGCGAGTAAGGAAAGTAAAAACGGAGAATTGTTACAAAAGCAACTACTACATAAAAAGTATGTAGATAATATGGGATAAAAAAATATATTATATGTTAACACAAGAACAACTAAATGTTATTAATGATGTATCGACCGGTATGGCGATTTTAGAAGGATTAGATGATGCAATTATAGGATACGATGTAAATTCGACTAAAATTGTGTATCACTATGATTTAATCGTAGAGATATTAACTCAATCTGGGCTAACTGAATCCGAAGCAAGTGAATATATTGATAAAAACATTTTGACTTTAAAAGTAACCAATGATGATGGAGAAGATATAACTCCACAGATATTTGCAGAGTATCCAATCTTTACTGAGGAGGATGATAACGAAGAAGATATTAATGTAGGTGAGATAGAAAATTAAAAATTTTCTAAAGAAAACTAAAGAAAATCAGGCATAAAAATTTTCTAAAGAACCAAAAATTTTTTAGGATATGTGATGTATTTATTCTTACCTTATTGAATAAACACATAATAAAGATTACACTATGAGCAAATTATTTACGGATAGAATTCCATACAAACCATTCGAATATCCCGAATATTATACGGAAGGATGGTTAAAACAAATGCAAGCGTTTTGGTTACATACTGAAATTCCAATGCAGGGTGATGTTAAAGATTGGAACGAAAATTTAACAAAAGAAGAAAAACACTTAGTTGGTAATATCCTTTTAGGATTTGCACAAACAGAATGTGCGGTATCGGATTATTGGACAGGAATGGTTACCAAATGGTTTCCAAAACATGAGATTAGACAGATGGCAATGGCGTTTGGTTCACAAGAAACAATCCATTCAGTTGCATATTCATATCTTAATGAAACATTAGGATTGGACGATTTCGCAGGTTTCCTACACGATGAAACAATGAAGGAACGATTTGAGTTACTAACAAACACAACTGCAGATTGGACACCTGAAGATTTAAAAACAAATCACAAAGCTAGAGTTGAAGTAGCTCGTTCATTGGCAATCTTTTCAGCATTTGCCGAAGGTGTGGCATTATATTCATCATTCGCTGTATTGTATTCATTCCAAATGAGAAATCTATTGAAAGGAATCGGACAACAAATGAAATGGAGTGTGAGAGATGAATCACTACACTCAAAGATGGGTTGTCAATTATTCAGACACATGTGTGATGAGTTTCCTGAATTGTTAGAGGAAGCAAAAGTTGACATCTACAAAGCAGCGGAAATCATTAGAGATTTAGAACACAAATTCATTGATAAGATTTTTGAATTAGGTGATTTGGAGAATCTTAAAAAAGATGATTTAAAAGAATTCATTACAAAAAGAGTTAACGAAAAATTAGGAGAGTTAGGATATAATCCAATTAAGGGTGGTGATGACTACTTTGAATTCAATGAAAAGAAAGCATCAGAGTTAGATTGGTTCTACCATTTAACAGGTGGTGTTACTCATACTGATTTCTTTGCTATGAGACCTACTGATTATTCAAAAGCGGGTGAAGGGGAAAATTGGGATAATATATTTTAAAAATAATTTATGAAAAATTACGGAGAAGATTTTGGATGGGAAGTAGATGTTGATTTTCCATCTTGGGGTAATAATGAGATATACATTAAAACTATATCCAAAACATATTTGCAGGCAGGAGAAAAACCTAAAGATGCATATTGGAGAGTTGCTACGGCAGTTGCTAAAAGACTGGATAAACCACAATTAGCAACAAAGTTCTTTGATTACATTTGGAAAGGTTGGTTGTGTTTGGCAACGCCTGTATTGGCAAATACTGGTACTGATAGAGGTTTACCAATCTCTTGTTTTGGCATTGATGTAGGTGATAGTATCTATGAAATTGGTTCTAAGAATTTAGAATTGATGTTGTTAGCAAAGCATGGTGGTGGAGTTGGTATTGGAATCAATATGATACGACCTGCGGGTTCTAAAATCACCGGCAATGGCACATCCGATGGTATTGTACCATTTGCTAAAATCTACGATTCTACGATACTTGCAACGAATCAAGGTAGTGTTCGTAGAGGAGCAGCATCGGTGAATATTAAAATTGAACACAAAGACTTTGAAGATTTCTTAGAGATTAGAGAACCTAAAGGTGATGTTAATCGTCAATCATTAAACTTACATCAATGTGTTGTAGTTAGTGATAGATTTATGAAGAAGTTGGAAGAAGGAGATTCGGATGCTCGTAGAAAATGGGGTAAGTTACTTCAGAAAAGAAAAGCAACTGGTGAACCTTACATTATGTACAAAGGAAATGTGAACAAAGCAAATCCTGAAATGTATAAGAAGAACGGATTGAAAGTTCACATGACTAACATTTGTTCTGAAATCGTTTTACATACAGATGAACAACATTCATTTGTATGCTGTTTGAGTTCATTAAACTTGGCAAAGTACGATGAATGGAAAGATACTGATTTAGTTTATACATCTACTATGTTTTTAGATGGTGTATTAGAAGAATTCTTACAAAGAGCTAAGAATATGAAAGGATTTGAAAATTCAGTTCGTTCAGCGGAAAGAGGTAGAGCATTGGGATTGGGTGTGTTAGGGTGGCACACTTACTTACAACAAAAAGGATTACCATTTGAAGGATTGCAAGCCCAATTTGAAACTCGTAAGATTTTCTCTCAAATGAAGATTGAATCTGAAAGAGCAAGTAGAGATTTAGCATCTGAATATGGAGAACCACTATGGTGTAAAGAAAGTGGATTTAGAAACACACACTTAAGAGCAGTAGCACCTACGGTATCAAACTCTAAATTGAGTGGTAACGTAAGTAGTGGTATAGAACCTTGGGCGGCGAATGTATTCACAGAACAAACATCAAAGGGAACTTTTATCAGAAAAAATCCTGAATTGGAAAAAGTACTTCGTAAAATTGGAAAAAATAATAAAGAAGTTTGGGATAAGATTTTAGAAGATGGTGGTTCTGTAATGGGATTAGACTTCTTAGATGAGTGGTGTTTCTCTGATGGTAAATTAGTTGAATGCAAAGAAGTATCAATTGATGAGAGAGCACATAGATGTAATTCAGTTAAGGATGTATTTAAAACATTCAAAGAAATTAACCAATTAGATTTAGTAAGACAAGCAGGTGTAAGGCAACAATACATTGACCAGGCAGTTTCCCTAAACTTAGCGTTTCCTGCAACAGCAGAACCTAAATGGATTAATCAAGTTCACTTAGAAGCGTGGAAGCAAGGTGTTAAGACACTTTATTATATGAGAACTGAATCGGTATTAAGAGGTGATATTGCGGCAAAAGCAATGGACCCAGAATGTGTAAGTTGTGAAGGATAATATTTAAATAAAAGACAAAGATATGATAACAGTTAAAAAGTTTTCAGCAGCATGGTGTGGTCCATGTAGAGCATTGGCTCCAGTAATGAATGAAATTAAGGGACAATTTTCAAATGTAGTATTTGAAGAATATGATGTAGATGTGGCATACGATGAGGCTACAAAATACGGAATACGCTCAGTACCAACTGTGGTGCTTGAAAGAGATGGCGTAGAAATCGATAGATTTTTAGGTGTACAATCAAAGTTAGCCTATGTAAACGCCATCAACGAATCTTTGAAATAGATTTGTTTTTCTCAAAAAGTTTTTGTACCTTTGTGGTACACTAAAATGTTACAATGTATCAAAATATATACTATCAACGGAATACCAATACCGTCCATATTTGGGATGATGTAAAAGGATATTTCACTATACCTTACCAAAGATACGCTTTCAAACCCGCTCAAAACGGAGAATGGGAGAGTATCTATGGTGATAGGTTAACAAAGATTTACAAATACACAAAAGAGGATGAAGGATTATTCGAATCGGATGTACCTGAGGTAACGAGAGTATTAGTAGATTTATACACAAATTCAGATTTACCATCGGATGGGCATAGAATATGTACCTTTGACATTGAGGTAGAAATGATTACTGGTCTTCCTGATACAGAGAAGGCACAGAATGAAATAACTTCTATTGCAGCACATGATTCGGTTGAAGATTTTTATTATGTATTAGTTCTCGATAAAAAGGGAACAATGACTTCATCGAAAACGGAAAACCGAATTGTAGTTCCGTTCAAATCAGAGGGAGAGATGCTATCTAAGTTTCTTTCCATATATGAACATATCAATCCAACAATTATTACTGGATGGAACATCGATTTCTTTGACGTTCCGTATCTTTACAATCGTTTAAAAAATGTATTAGGTGAAAAGCAGGCAAGACGATTATCTCCTATCAGAGAAGTATTCTTTTCACCATATAGAAAAAAATGGTTTATTGGTGGAGTATCTGCGTTAGATTATTTAGTTTTGTATAAGGAATACAACTATACTGAATTGGATAACTACCGATTGGATACCGTTGCTAAAATTGAATTAGGTAGAGGTAAGGTTGAATATAGTGGTAATTTGGATGATTTATTCAGAGATGACATTGAAAAGTTTATCGAGTATAACTTAGAAGACGTTCGATTGATTGTAGATATGGATAAGAAACTACAATTTATTGACCTATGTAGAGGTATTGCTCACGCCGGACACGTTGCATACGAAGATGTGTTCTTTACATCCCGTTCATTAGAAGGTGCATTACTTTGCTTCCTAAAACAAAGAGGATTGGTAGCACCGAACAAAATGAAGAAAGAAGATTCGGATAGAATGTTAGATTCAATGCGAGAAAGTGGTGGAATAGATGAGGGAGCGAAAGACCAAAAGTTCATTGGGGCTTATGTAAAAGACCCAATAGTTGGTAAGTATGATTGGATTTATGACTTGGACTTAACATCTCTATATCCATCAATCATTATGACTCTTAACATCTCACCTGAAACAAAGATGGCAAAGGTGCAAGATTGGGATGTCCAGAGGTATCTTAAAAAAGAAGATGAGTTTTATGTAATAAACGGAAAGCAAATAGCAAGAGATAAATTTGAAGATTTTTTAAAGAGTAGTGGAAATTCAATTGCATCAAATGGTGTAATATATAGGCAGGATAAAATAGGATGTATTCCTGCAATCTTAGATGAATGGTTTAGTAAGCGTGTTGAATATCGTAAGTTAGAGAAAAAGTATGGTGAAGAAGGAGATGCTGAGAAATATGCATTCTATAAGAAAAGGCAATTAGTACAAAAGATTTTACTTAACTCATTATATGGAGTATTGGGATTACCATCATTCCGTTTCTATGATGTTGATAATGCAGAAGCGGTAACATTAACTGGTCAAAGAGTAATTAAATCTACTGCTGATATGGCTAACATCAAATACAACAAAGAGTTAGGAACAACCGATGGAGATTATAACATTTATATTGATACGGATTCTGTATTCTTTTCAGCTGTACCTTTATTAGAAAAGAGGTATCCTAATTGGAGAGAAATGCCGGATGACGATGTTGCACTAAAAGTAGATGCAATTGCAGGAGAAACACAAGATTATCTAAATAATTTCTATGATGTATTTTCGGAGAGAATATTAAATGTACCAAAGGATAAACATAGATTACAGATTAAAAAAGAATTTGTTAGTAGGTCTGGGATTTGGATTGCAAAGAAACGATACGCTCAATGGATTATTGCGGAAAATGGTATTAAATGTGACCAATTGCAAGTAAAAGGATTGGATGTAGTTCGTTCATCATTTCCTGGAGCATTCAAAGTGTTTATGAAACAAACTCTAATTGATATTCTGAGAAGTGAACCAAAAGAAGTGATGGATGAGAAGATTATAACATTTAAATCATCCTTACCATTGATTGGATTCTATGATATTGCTAAGAGTAGTTCGGTTAAAGAATTATCTAAATATACACCTGCTAAAGGAGCTATGTTCCAATTCGCAAAAGGAACACCTGCGCACGTTAAAGCAGCTTGGACATATAATCAACTATTGAAACACTTCAATTGTGGGTTCAAATACTCACCTATGAGGAATGGTGATAAAATGAAATGGGTATATCTTAAACAAAATCCATTGGGGTTAGATACCATCGCGTTTAAGGGAGCAGATGACCCGGAGGAAATAGAATCTTTCATCAAAAATTACATAGATTATGATAAGATTTTTGAGCATGAAATGCAGAACAAATTGGAGGATTTCTATAAGGCATTAGGGTGGGGGCATTTACAACTAAAAATCACCAAATCTGATAAGTTTTTCTCATTTTAATTTGGTAGTCTGGAATAAATTTCGTATCTTTACATTAATAAAAAATAAAAAAATAAAACAAAAATTATGGAAAAAAATCGTTTAAGCCGCTTTATCTCAAAATATAATTTGGCGGGATTAGTTGAATCAGTTGCATGGAATGCTGAAGGTGGTAAACTTTCTACAAAATTCGTATCAGATGATAAGACTGTATTAGGAGTAGTTACATTGGATAATTTTGATTTTGAAAATGCTACTGTAGGTGTGTATAATACAAACACATTAAAAAGTTTATTGAATGTTTTGGGTAATGATGTACAAATTGAATTAAAGAAAGTTGATGAAAAACCAATCTCTCTTTCTTTAACATCTGATTCTACGACAGTTCAATATCAGTTAGCTGATTTAACTGTTATCCCAAATGTACCTGATTTGAAACAATTACCTGAATTCGGTATTTCAATCGATTTGGATGCAAACTTTATTGATAAGTTTATCAAAGCAAAGGGTGCGTTGAGTGATGTAGATAACTTTACTGTTTTAACAGAAAAAGGTAAATTGAAAATTGTTATTGGTTACTCTAACATCAACACAAATAGAGTTGATATTGTAGTGAATGATAATTTTACAGAAGAAGTAAAACCAATTTCATTCTCTGCAAAATACTTTAAAGAAATTCTTTCTGCTAATAAGGAAGCAAATAAGGCTACTTTGGCAGTATCTAAAGATGGTTTATCACATGTTGAATTTGCAGTAGATGGTTTTACATCATCATATTACTTAGTTGAAGTACAATTATCATAATCTTAAACCCAATAAAGTATGAGTTTTTTTGAACAACAAGAAGAAGAAGTTCACTCACTTTGGGTTGAGAAATATAGACCTACGCAATTAGATGATTATGTAGGTAATGAAAATCTTAAAGCAAAGGTAAAGGGATACATCGAAAATGGTGACATCCCTCACCTTTTGTTTTTTGGTAAAGCAGGGACAGGTAAAACTACTTTAGCTAAATTGATTGTAAAAAACATAGATTCTGATGTAATGATTATCAATGCATCGGATGAAAATAATGTTGATACGGTTAGAAATAAAGTTAAGAACTTTGCAAGTGGAGTTGGGTTTAAAAAATATAAGATTATCATCTTAGATGAGTTTGATTATATGACTCCAAACGCACAGGCATTGTTAAGAAACTTAATGGAAACATTCAGTAAACATTGTAGATTTATCTTAACCTGTAACTATATTGAAAAAATCATTTTACCTATTCAAAGTAGATGTCAATCATTTCAAATTGTTCCTCCAACTAAAAAAGATGTAGCAGTTCAGATTGCTAAAATTTTAAAACAAGAGGAAATACAATTTAATCCATCTGATTTAGTTCCTATTGTAGACGGTTATTATCCTGATATTAGAAAAATTATCAACACTTGCCAATTAGCTTGTGTAGAGGGTGTGTTGAAAACGGATAGTGCTACTATTGTAGATTCGGATTTCCGTATTAAATTAGTGGAGATACTTAAATCAAAAGATGAACTTAGGAATAAGTTTATGAATGTTAGACAATTAGTTGCTGATAATAGAGTAACAGATTTTACTGATACATACACTTATCTATATGATAAATTGGATGAATATGCAAAAGGTAATACTGCAAATGTTATTATAGCATTAGCAGAAGCATCCGCAAAAGATGCGTTGGTAGTAGATAAAGAAATTCAATTTATGGCAGGTATTATTGCGGTATTACAAATCCTCAATAAATAATGCATCAAATCTTAATATATTTTTGTGTAATACTAACTCAGTTGGCTTTAGCAGTTTTTAAGGTGTTAGAAATCAAATGGGTAGTTGAAAATGATATAACAAAATCTGTGGTATTATTTAATATACAAACAATGTTTTGGATTGCTTCTACTGCATGGTCTGTAGATAGTTTCCTAAAAGGAGATTGGATTACTATTACTTTATTTTTATTATCTGGCTCAATTGGTAAGATTATAATACTAAAATACTTCAAACGAAAAGAAGAATGTGTGGAATAATAGGAGGTAACGGATTTACTGATAAAACAATTAAGGTGGGGTTAGATAAAACTATACACAGAGGAAGAGACAACTCTTCCTTTGTTGATATAGGAGGATTTTTAGTTGGCCACAATCGTTTATCTATACAAGACCTTTCTGATACTGCGAACCAACCAATGTTTGATACGAGTAAACAGGTTTGTATTGTTTACAATGGAGAGTTATGGGATAGTGTTGAAACAAAAGAATTAAAAAAATCATTAAGAACTCCATTCCGTACAAAATCGGATACGGAGGTTATTCTCAATGCTTATTTAGAAAGAGGAGTAGATTCCTTTGAAATGCTAGATGGGATGTTTTCATTCTGTATAGTTGATAGTAGAATAAATAAAGCATTTGTGGTTAGAGATTATGTGGGAGAGCTTCCATTATGGTATGCTATAAATAATGATGGTAAATTAGTATTTTGTTCAGAGAAAAAAGGATTGCCTATAGATGAGTTATTTGAAGACCAAGTTAAGGCAGTTTATCCTGGAACTTATTTAGAATATGATTACACTACATTATATCATTCTACCGAAACATATTATAAATTACCTAATGAAATTATAAATGATGATAGAGAAACTATTATCAAAAACATAAGAACTTTATTGGATGAAGCAGTAGGTGTTAAAATGATTTCTGATGTGCCTATTTGTACGATATTAAGTGGAGGTATAGATTCTGTTATTACAACTTATCTCCTCTCTAAACGAAAGCCAGATATACAAGCGTTCGTTGTATCTATGGGAGATGGAAACACTATTAACGATGATATAAAATATGCTAGAATTGCTGCTAAAGAATTTGGTGTAAACTTAAACGAAATCATCCTTACTGAAAAAGATGTATTGGATTCAATTGAGGAAACACTATATGTTATTGAGCAAGCAAGATGGCAGAATTTAGGTAGTGCAATTGCTCAGGTTGCATTAGGAAGAAAGATAAATGAGATGGGATTTAAGGTTGTGTTTAGTGGAGACCTTTCCGATGAGATTTGGGGAAGTTATGGTCACATTCAGGCATTCCATTGGAGACCGGAAGATTATGATAAAGCAAGAAGAAAATTAGTAGAGGATGTTCATAAAACAAACTTCTTAACTACCAACCAATCTATTATGTGGGGAGGGACGGTAGAAGTAAGAACTCCATATAGTTGGAGACCGTTTGTTGAATATTCATTAAATATACCACCATTATATCAGAAGGAAAATAACCACATGAAACCCCTATTAAGGGAAGCATTTAGAGGTGAAATTTCCGATGAATTATTATGGAGACCAAAAGTGTTTTTTGCTAAAGGTGCGAGAACCGGTGAATTGATAGAGGCTCAAAAAGAGACTTTGAAAAGTAAATTAAAATCCTTATATTTGTATCGTAACGATATACTAATAAATAAATTCTTTGAATAATGCTTAGAGTATTACACATATATGAAGATGGTCCTGAAATGGATAAAGCTATTGCGGAAGCAATGGAAACAATTGATATATATCCTCATTTTTTTCCACACTTATATAAGCAAGGATTTAAATTAAGAAAATATTTTAATAAACCGCATGGTGGTGTGGTATTGCAAGATGGTGTAGTTATTACATTTGAAAAAAGTAAAAGTAATACTAAAGTTGCCAGAAAAACATTTGCGAGAAAAAAGAAAGGTGATATGATATTACATCAAATCGCTGCTAAAGAAAGAAACGGTTCGGCTCAAAGAGTATTTAATGAGTTTGTTCAGTATTGTAAATCTCAACATTGTGAAAATATAATTCTTTCAGTTAGAACATCAAACGAAATTGCTAGAAAATTCTATGAAAAAAATGGTTTTGAATTAGTTGATTCTAATCCATCATTATGGAATAGCAAAAAAGATGGACCAATCGGAGGCTCAATCTACAGATTACGATTGCCTGCTGAAAAAAATATAGAAAACATAAACGAACCTAAAACAAAATTAAACTTCATACAAAATGTACTTAGATTATTTAGATAAATATAAAGGAATGGAGCCGTATCTTCATATACCAGCTGAAGATTGGACTTACATAAAGAATACATTTGCTATAGAAGATGTTAAAGAAACATTAGCAACTATTCTTATGGAGTATCCTATTCCTTACGCTGAAATATCAGAGAAAGAGGCATTGGATTCATATAAAAAATTAAAAGGAACTTGGTGGGCAGATTTACTTAAAGAAGGGGAATGGTTTCCTCGTAAAGCATCGGAGAGTAGATACCCATTAACATTCAGAGGTAAGCAACAATACTTTAGTAGAAACAATATAGGCAATGAAGCATCCAATTACTTCCAACAAGCAAATCGTTGGAGTGTAGACGGGACAGTTTCACCTGGACCAAAAAGAACTTGGGAAACAAAAGAGTTTATGGTTTCACTTATGGGTGGATTATATACACTTAAGTTTGATGAGATTGATAGAAACTCATTAAGAACTTGTTTAGGATTAAGAAAGTATATTTGTGCACAATTTAAACCAAATGTAGCGAAGGCATTGTATGATTATTTACAATGTAAAAATGTATTAGATTTCTCCGCTGGTTGGGGTGATAGAGTAGCAGGTTTCTTTGCATCGGAGTATGGTGAACATTATGTAGGTATTGACCCTAGAAAAGAGAATCACCCAATCTATATTCAACAGGCGGAATGGTATAAGAAACATAATGGATTTTTTGAAACAGATAAGAGAGCAGAGTTTCATTGTTCACCAGCTGAAGATTTTGATTTCTCACCTTATACAGACCATTTTGATATTGTATTTACATCACCTCCTTATTTCAATGTAGAAAGATATTCATACGATGATACTCAGAGTTGGGTACGATACAAATCAATTGATGCGTGGAATGACCAATTTTTGCATAGAGTAATTCATAACCTATGGCCAACGATACGCAAGGGGGGTTATTTGGCAGTTAATATTGCGGATGTATATGCTAAATCAAACGATAGAGAGAAGGGATATGTGGAGATTACAAACCCAATGAATGATTATATCAAATCATTAGGTGCGGAGTATGAAGGATGCTTAGGCATGGAAATGGCTAAGAGGCCTGGTTCTGCGGGAGCAGGTGCAATCATCGAAGGAGATGAGGGTAGATATACCGAAGAAGCATTAGCAAAAGCGGAGGAAGCAAGAGGTAAAAGATTTTGTGAACCAATGTGGGTATGGAAAAAGTTATAGATAAAGTAATATTATGGGGATGTTCAATCGGTTATGGGTTGAACGCAGATAAAGATAAGATATTCGGACAAAGAATAGCTGATGATTTAGGAGTTCCTTTTATAAACTTATCTATTAGTGGTGCAGGAAACATTGTAGGTGGAACTATACTACTTAATAAACCAATTGAGTTCTTTAAGAATGCATTAGTGTTATTTCAGACCACATACTTTGAAAGGCAAATTGATAAAGACCTCCTACAGAATCCATTTTATGATAATAGATTTTATAAAGAGGTATTTACTAACACCTTTTCAATAGATGATTTTGAAAAGAAGTATAAGGAAAAGGCTGAGATATTAAGAATAGATGATTGGGTAGGATATTGGACAGACTACAAACCTTTTTACGAAAGAACTTATTGGAAGTATAAAAAAGATTTCGACCACAATAAATGGGTTTCTTATATGAAGGAGTTGTATAAACAGAATACATACCCTTTGTACTTAGTTCACAAGTGGTTTAAGGCAAACAATGTAGAACATCTATTTTTTGATATACCCGTTCCTGTTATGGGATATAAATTAGAATACAGAAATTACGAATTTTCAGATTTTAATTTCTTTGGAAAAACGATGATTAAATTTCTAACAGAAAAAAGTGATGAAAGAAATGCATTCTATGAATCATTTAGGCAAGAAAACTTTTTCTTTGTTGATGAGATAGATGAGGCTAATAAAATAACTGATATACTCATAGAACCGATTTATAGTGGTAGTGATACAACTGTTTGGAAAGAGTTTCTTTTACCAGATAGACCAATGGGAACACCTGATAACTCACATCCAAATGAAAACGGACATCGTAAAGTGTATCAGATATTAAAAGAGAATTTGAAAGCAAAATTAAATATAAATTAAAACAAAACAAAATGGCACAAATTTTAGGAAACCAACCAGGAGTTCCACAGCAACCGAGAGTGGATTTATCGCAAGCACAGGATATGAATTGTCCTCATTGTAACTATCCTTACTTTATTCAAGCAGTAATGATGAAGAAGATTTCAAGATTCGTAGCAAATACTGCTAAAGATGCTGTATTACCTGTCGATGTATTATTGTGTGGAAATTGTGGTAAACCAATGGATGAGTTATTACCAGCTGAATTAAGAAGACAATCAACCCCTCAAACAGAAACACCTGCTACACCTGAAGAGCCTGTAGTTACTAAAAGTTCATTAGAAATTTAATATGGAAGTATTATTCATTTGTGCATTACCGGATGAATCAAATGGAGAAACTACTCTGTTTGGTTCACCGATAATTCATACTGGAGTTGGGAAGATAAATGCAGGATATAAAACTGCTATGGCTATCCAACAATATAAACCTAAATTTGTATGTAATTTTGGAAGTTGTGGTTCATTTCAATTAGAAAAGGGAACATTAGTAACCGTAAAGGAAGTGTTCAATGGTGATATGGATGCCGAACCATTTGTGAGGTATTCAGTTACACCTTTTGAAGAAGATGGTGGTTCTTTTCCTGTAATGGATATGGGAGTTAAATGCTTCACAACCGAAACATTCATAACAAAAGATAAAATTAAATCTTTTCCTCCTCAAAAGTTGGAATTATTAAATAATTGTAGTATCTTTGAGATGGAATTATACTCAATCACTCGAGTTTGTAGAGAGTTCAAAATACCTATCACTTCTTATAAATGGGTTAGTGATGATGGAGGAACGGAAGACTGGGTGGAAAATTGTAGAATTGGGTATGAACAATTTAAACAAAAATTTTATAACACTTATATTAAAGGCTAATGGCTAAAACATTATTTGACCATTTAAACGCAATATCAAAAGACCAAAAACCTGATTACTTTAAGGATTTATCCGAAGAAGATAAAAAGACTTGGAGTAATTATATGATTCATAGATTTCTTTCTATGAATTATGATTTTGTAGATTTGATTGCACAGGTACAACCATTAACTCAAACGATGGAGCCAGAGATGTTCTATAAACTTCTAATAGGATTAATCCCATCAGGTAGATATTATTTCAGATACATCAAAGGTAAATCAGAGGAAACATCAGACGAACAAATAGTAGGATTGCTTCAGCAAGAATACAATTGTTCTAAATCAACCGCAATAGATTACTATCACATTTTAACTTGTATCAAAGAAGGAGAGGAGTATAAAAAGTACTTAAAAGATAAGTACGGAGTTAAGGGGAAAGAAAAATTACCTAAAACTGAAAAAGTTAAAAAATCTAAAAAGTAATCAATGGGAAGAGTTTCGTTTTCGCAATATTCAATGTGGTCAACCTGTCCACAACAATATAAATTAAATTACATAGATAAGTTATCAGTATCAAACGCAAATATACATTTGATATTTGGTACTGCTATGCACGAAACTCTGCAACATTTTTTAGATATAATGTATAACACCACTAAAACTGCTGCAATGGCATTGGATTTAGATGGACTGTTGGGAAAAAGATTAGTTGAAAACTTTAATAAAGAAAAAGAGAAGTTAGAAGAAGGTGAATATCCTTGCACAAAAGAAGAGTTAGAAGAATTCTACGGAGATGGTAGAAAGATAATTCATTATTTTAAAACTAAGTTAAGTAGTTTCTTCAATAAGAAGGGATTTGAATTAGTTGCTATTGAGTTACCACTTAATATGCAAATTAAAGAGAATGTAAACTTCATAGGATTTGTCGATGTTATCATTAGGGATACATGGGATAAATCAGTTACGATTATAGATTTTAAAACATCAACTGCGGGTTGGAGTAAATATCAGAAATCAGACCCAATTAAGAATGCACAAATTCTTATATACAAAAAATTCTATGCTGAAAAATATAACATAAGTGAAGATAAAGTTAAAGTAGAATTTCATATCTTAAAAAGAAAAGTTAAAGAAGATGCGGATTATCCCATTCCTCGTATCTCAAAGCATGTGCCAGCAAGTGGTAAACCATCGGTAAACAAAGCATGGAATGGATTTATGGAATTTGTAAATACCGTATTCGATGAAGAGGGAAACTATAGAGATATAGATTATCCAACTAAAAAAGGAACATCTTGTAATTGGTGTGAGTTCAAAGAAAGAAAACTTTGTCCACTTTATAAAGATTAAAAAAATATTGTAAAAACTTATCGTTTTATTAAAAATACATATATATATCTATATATACAAATACAAAACGATATGGACGTAAAATTAACAAGTGTAAAAATCCTTAAAGATTTGTATTCTTCATTTAAGAGAACTACATTAGATGATAAGATGAGTTTACAAAAATTAGTTAACCGCTCACTTACACTTTATGTAGAAGACCCAACCTTCAAACAGAAGATTGACTCATTCGGAGAATTACAAATTTCAGGTTCACAATTTTAAAAAGAGATTATTAATAAGTTATGGCGAACAAAAGAAAGACAATCTTACTTTTATCAGATGATTTAAGAATGCATAGTGGTATAGCCACAATGTCAAAAGAATTAGTTTTAGGTAGTTTACACAAATACGATTGGATTCAAGTTGGTGCAGCGATTAATCATCCTGAGCAAGGAAAGATTGTTGATGTATCAGAGGATGCGAGAAGAGTTGCCGGTGTAACAGAAGGTAATGTAACAATTTATCCGTATAGTGGGTATGGTGATTACAATATCGTTAAACAATTAATGGAGAAGCACAATCCTGATGCTATCCTTCACTTCACAGACCCTAGATATTGGATTTGGTTGTATGATATTGAGCATGAAATCAGACAAACTACTCCTATTTTCTTCTACCACATTTGGGATGATTTACCAGACCCACATTATAATAGAGATTACTACGAAAGTTGTGATTGGATTGGATGTATTTCTAAGCAAACTTATGGTATTACTAAAAGAGTTGGTCAATTAGAAAATGGAAAAACCTGGGTACCTAGAGAAGATTGGCAAGTATCGTATGTACCACATGGTGTATCTAAACTATACAAACCTTTAGAAGATAGTGCGGAATTAGAAGCATTTAAAAATCAAATATTCGAAGGAAAGAAATATGATTTCGTATTCCATTGGTCAAATAGAAATATTAGAAGAAAGCAAGCATCGGATGTAATTTGGGCTTATGATGAATTCTGTAAAACATTAACAGATGAGCAAAAAGATAAAGTGTTGTTGTTAATGCACACTCAGCCAGTTGATGAAAATGGTACAGATTTACCTGCTGTTATTCAAAGATTATCTCCTACTACTAACATTAAATTCTCAGCAGGAAAATTATCTACTGAGCAACTTAATCAAGTTTTAAATATTTCCGATGTATCGATTAACATTTGCGGTAACGAAGGATTTGGATTAGGAACTGCTGAAGCCGTAATGGCGGGTACACCTATCATCGTATTAACGACAGGTGGATTACAAGACCAATGTGGTTTCCGTTTCAAAGATAGTGGTGAGTTAATTACTCATGAAGATTACTATAAAATTGGTTCACTTCATAATTGGAGACAATGGGAAGATAAAGTAACTTGGGGTGAGTGGGTTACACCATTATGGGCAAGAGCACAAACAATGACGGGTTCAGTTCCAACTCCTTATATCATTGATGATAAAATTGATATTATGGATTTGGCTAAAGCAATGAGATTCTGGTACGACCTTCCAAAAGAAGAACGAAAGAAAAGAGGTTTAGCTGGAAATGAATTCTTTAAAGGCCCGCATGGATACCACGCTCAAAGAATGTGTGATACGTTAATTGAAGGAATGGAAGGAGCATTTGAAAATTGGAAACCTAGAAAAAGATTTGATTTATTTAAAATAAAAGAATAATATGGGAAAGCAATTAGAATTATTTCCAAATGAAGGATTTGATATATTTGAAACTTGTATTCAATGTGGAGCAGAAACTGATACACTTAAAACTACTCATGTAGATTTTAGAGTAGGTTACATAGAAGGAGCTGGTCAATTATGTAGACAATGTTATATGGCAAGTAGTAGAAACCTAATAACAATAGATGAAAGAACAATTTTAGATACACCGAACAATGAAGAGTTAGGTGCAAAAGTAAGAAGAAAATATTATGAAAGTAAAGATTAAAAAAATACATCCTGATGCGGTAATTCCTTCTTATGCAAAGAGTGGAGATGCAGGAATGGATTTAGTTGCTACATCAATTATAGGTGAAACATTAGGTTCAATAACATACGGATTAGGTATTGCATTAGAAATACCCGAAGGATTTGTAGGATTAGTATTTCCTCGTTCATCTATCAGAAAAACAAATTTACAATTAAGTAATTCAGTTGGGGTAATTGATAGTGGTTATAGAGGAGAGTTACAGGCTACATTTAATAAAGTACAAGGAATAGATAATGTAGAAAGAGAAAATTATAAAGTAGGTGATAGAGTTTGCCAAATTATAATTATCCCATATCCTCCAATCGAATTTAACGAAGTAAACGAATTATCTAACACCGAAAGAGGCGAAGGCGGATTCGGTTCAACAGGAAAATAAAGTTATGACACAAAAACCATTATTAGTTTTTCAGGCTCCAGTATCCACAAGAAGTGGTTACGGAGACCATAGTAGAGACCTTTTAAAATCTTTCAGAGATTTAAATTTATATGATATTAAGATAGTATCAACAAGATGGGGTAACTGTCCAATGGACCAGTTAAATCCTAACAACGAATTTCATCAATGGATTACCTCTAATTCAATTACATCTGTAGATAGAGAAATTGATGTATATGTACAAGTTACCGTTCCAAATGAATTTCAAAGAATGGGTAAATTTAATATCGGTATAACTGCTGGTATCGAAACCAACTTGGTGGCAAAAGATTGGATTGATGGTTGTAATAGAATGGATTTAATTATAACAACATCGGAACATTCTAAAGCTGGAATAGCTGGAACTGTATATCACGAAAAGGATAAGCAAACTCAACAAATTTTAGCTGAACATAAGTTAACTAAACCAATTGAAGTTTTATTTGAAGGATGTGATTATCATAAATCAGGTGGGTTAGAATTGTTGGATGAAATTAAAGAAGATTTTATTTTCTTATTCGTAGGGCATTGGTTACCTGGAGGATTGTATCACGATAGAAAAGATAACGGAGGATTAATTCAAACTTTCTTATCAGCATTTGCAAGAAGTAAAGGCAAGAAACCTGCATTGGTTATGAAAACTTCATCTGCTGGATTCTCTGTAAGAGATAGAGAAGAGATGAGAAAAAAGATTGAAGAGGCGAGTTCTAAAGTAAATGGTTCAGCACCTATCTATCTATTGCATGGTGATTTGAGTGAAGAAGATATGTGGAAGTTATACAATCATCCTAAAGTAAAGGCATCTGTATCATTTACACATGGTGAGGGATTTGGTAGACCATTATTAGAATTCAGTATGACAGGTAAACCTGTAGTTGTTTCTAAATGGAGTGGTCACTTAGATTTTTTAAATGAAAAGGGAGCAGTACTATTAGATGGTGAATTAAGAAATGTAGATGAAAGTGCGGCAAATCAATTTCTATTAAAGGATACACAGTGGTTTTATGTAAATTATAGTAATGCAGCGGTTAAGATGCTTGATATTTATAATAACTATGATAAGTATTTAGTTGAATCTAAAAAATTAGCTGAAACAAATAAGGTTAAATTTAGTATGGATTCAATGACAACTGAATTAAAAAAGATTTGTGGAGCTCATATTAAAATTGCACAAAAAATAGATTTAATACTACCTGATTAATGCCAACTGCTAGAATATTTACTCCACAATGGGATAACATTATATCTGATAGAAAAACTATCGCACATGGTTTGATGAAACCTGGTAACTTTTACAAAGTTATAGTTTACAAATATGCGGCAGATGGTAAAACTAGAACATTGACAGGATTAAGTACATCTTATATATTCTTATTAGGAAAATACATAGATAAGCAAGTTAGGTTTCCTGCTATAAAATTAAAGCATGTAAATCCGGAACAATTCTTTACTGCAATCCAACCTTTGATGGGGCCGGTTGATGAAGAAAAAATTAATGAGTTGGAAGAATTTAGATTTTTATTAAGAAAATTTCAACTTGATGGTGCACCTATATTCAATCTCTTAAAAAAGAAACCATTGATATATGAGGGTAATTATAGAGAGTATAAAATGACTTCTATTAAAAGTGTTGAAATTCTGACAATAGATAAAGAATATATAAAAGATAAATTTTTACCAACATCGAATCCTTCTCAAAAAGAAAAGGAACGAAGGCAAAATCTAACGGATTCAAATCGAACAGATTCAGACACTTCTAAAACAGATGTTGAAACTCCAGAAAATTTAACAGAATAATAAATGAAAATAAGTTACGCAATAACAGTTTGTAATGAACTGAAAGAGATTACAGAATTAACAAACTTCCTTCAGAGTAGAATTGAAGAGGAAGATGAGATTATAATTCAATATGATACAAACGGTGTTACCAAAGAAGTATTAGATTTCGTAACTATCTTTGGTGAAATTAACCAACAAACTAAAATAGTATCATTTCCCCTTAACAAAGATTTCGCAACATTTAAAAACAATCTTAAAAAGAATTGTAGTGGAGATTATATTTTCCAAATTGATGCGGACGAAATTCCAACTGAATACTTAATGCAAAATCTTAAAACAATTTTGGAAAGTAATAATGTTGATATTGTATTTGTTCCTAGAGTAAATACGGTAAATGGATTAACTGAGGCACATATTCAGGGATGGGGATGGAGAGTTAATGAAAAAGGATGGGTAAACTTTCCTGATTATCAAACTAGAATCTATAAGAATACAAATGATGTAGAATGGTTTGGTAAAGTGCATGAGAGAATTAGTGGTTATAATACATTTGCTAATTTCCCTGCAGAAGAAAAGTTCTCATTATATCATCACAAACAAATCGAAAGACAAGAAAAGCAAAACAATTTTTACAATAATATATGAAAAAGAAAAGAGCACTAATCACAGGTATTAATGGTATGGATGGTTCGCACTTAGCTGACTTCCTATTAAAAAGAGGTGATTACGAAGTATTTGGAATTGAAAGAAGAAAGGCGAATTATTATTCACCTAATATATCACACTTAGATGATAAAATCACTTTGTTAAAAGGAGATTTATCTGACCAAAACTCACTATTGAGAGCTATCAAGGATTGTGAACCACATGAGGTTTATAACTTAGGAGCACAATCATTTGTGGGAGAGAGTTGGACAATGCCGGAACAAACATCTGATATTACAGGTTTAGGTGCATTAAGAGTATTGGAAGCAATCAGAGAATATGGTAATAAAAATACTAAGTTCTATCAGGCATCTTCTTCCGAAATGTTTGGAAAGCAAGAGGGTACTGCAAACGAAGATACTATATTCTATCCTTGTTCTCCGTATGGTGTATCAAAATTATATGCACATTGGATTACAAAGAACTACAGAGAATCGCATGGTATGTTTGCTGTAAGTGGTATCTTATTTAATCATGAATCTGAAAGAAGAGGGCATGAATTTGTTACTCGTAAGATTTCAGATGGTGTAGCTAAAATTCATTTAGGTTTAGCAGACCACATCTCATTGGGTAATTTAGAATCTAAGAGAGATTGGGGTTATGCACCTGATTATGTAGAAGGTATGTGGTTAATGATGCAACAAGAAAAATCAGATGATTATGTATTAGCAACAGGTGAAACACATTCTATCAGAGAATTCTTAGATGAGGCATTTAAGATAATTGGAATTGATAATTGGAGTTCTTATATTAAAGTTGACCAAAAGTTCATTAGACCTGTTGAAGTTAGTTACCTATTAGGGGATGCTTCTAAAGCTAAAAAAGTATTAGGATGGGAGCCAAAAACATCGTTTAAAGAATTGGTAAAAATAATGGTTGAAAACGACATTAAACTTTTAAAGAAATAAGATGAAAATATTATTCATTGGACCATCTAACAAAGAATGTGGAGTATATCAGTATGGTATGCGTTTATACAAAGCGTTGGAAGGATACTTAAACGAATGGTGTGATTGGGAATTACATTATGCTGAAAATTATACAGATGTAAATGAATACACTAAATTACTAGAAGAATTACAACCAAACGTAGTATTGTATTCATATCATCCAACTGCAACTCCATTTGCAAGAGATTATATGTTGGGTAATCCAAACCCTAATATTGTTCATATTGGTATAACACATGAACAAGAGCAAGTTATAATTGATAATATAGAGAAATTACCACAGGATTGGTTCGGTGGTACATTATTTAATTATTGGATTGGACATGACCCTACTATAGTAATAAACAAACCAAATTGTTTTAATGCGACTAGACCTATTCTAAGAAGTGAATGGAAAGATTTTCCAGATGCAAATGGTAAAATAATATTTGGTAGTTCGAGTTTTGGTTTCAGAAGAAAAATGCATCCTGAAATAGTTGTAGCAATTCAAAAGGAATTTGATGAGGCTATTATACGATTTAATATGCCACCTTCATTCTTTGGAGATAAAGATTTATCAGAAGCTAAACAAATAGAAAATGAATGTAGAGCAGTTATTACTAAACCTGGAATTGAACTACAAATTACCAATACTCTATTTGAAACAGAAGAGGAAATAGTTGAGTGGTTATATGGAAATCACGTTAACATTTACTTTTTTGAGCAACAACAAGTTCCATTCAATATGAGAGGAGTTAGTTCTTCTCCTGATAATGCGTTATCAACGAGAAGACCTTTAATTGTAAATCATACAAGTATGATGAGACATTTAGTACCTTACTTAGGTGGGTATGGACCAATTGAAATTTCTCCAAAAGCAACAGAAATAAATCCACATTTCAATATATCAACCGAAGGAAATTTTGGTAATATGAGTATCAGACAAATGTTGGATAAGCAAACTTTAACTGGTGCTGGGCAACTTATTTACAATGAGTGGACACCTACTAGAATGGCAGGAGAGTATTATAGAATCATTAAACAAATAACTAAATAAAATGAAAACAATATTGATTACAGGTGCAGGTGGATTCATTGGGTCTCACTTAGCAGAAAGATTAAAAAATGAAGGAAATTATGTTATTGGTATAGATTTAAAATATCCAGAATATAAGGATGTAAATAATATTACAAATGAATTTCACATTTTAGATTTAAGAAGAGAAGCCTCTTTTGAAAATTTATTAGAAAATACTAACATTGATTACATATATAGTTTAGCCGCAGATATGGGTGGTATGGGTTATGTAACCGGTAAAGATGCACAGATAATTCAAAATAGTGGAAGAATCACATTGAATATGATTGATTTTGCAAAGAAGAAAGAAGTAAAAGGATTCCTATTTACATCTTCAGCGTGTAGATACCCAGAACATATTCAAATGGAAGGTAGTATTAATCTTAAAGAAGAGGATGCTTATCCTGCAAATCCACAAGATGGGTATGGTTGGGAAAAAATTATGGGAGAAGTTTTATGTAGATTCTACAGAGAGAATTTCGGATTAAATACTAAAGTTAGCGTATTCCATAACATATATGGTGAGAGAGGAACGTGGGATGGTGGAAAAGAAAAAGCACCTGCTGCGTTATGTAGAAAAGTTGCAAAAGCAAATGATGGTGATAAGATTCAAGTATGGGGGGATGGTACACAATTAAGAAGTTTTTGTCATGTTGATGATGCGGTAGAAGGATTGATTAGATTAATGAATTCTGATATTGAAACGCCGGTAAACATTGGAAGTGATGAAGAAATTAGTATCAAAGACTTTACTCAAATGATTATCGACATAAGTGGAAAGAGTTTGGAAATAGAATATGTTGATGGAGCTATTGGTGTTAATAGTAGAAATAGTGATAACACAAAAGCAGAAAAAGAATTAGGATTTACTCCTAAGATTAGTTTAAAAGATGGAATGGTTAGAACATACCAATGGATTGAAGAACAAGTAAAAAATTTAAAATAAAAAATATGAGCAAGTTTACAAAAAAGTTATTTTCATTAGGAGACCTTTATGTATCGGACTTTATTAATGTAGATACGGATGCAAGAGCAGGAAAGCATGATATGACTCTTGTTATAGATGAAAGATATGGTGCAGCACGTTTGGAAAAATGTACACCAATCCATTCTATGTTTGGAAAGTATTGGTATAGAAGTGGTATTAACCAAACAATGAGAACTGAACTAAAAGGTATCGTTGATAGTGTTACATCTGTTCAAAAATTAGAGCAGGGTGATTTATGGTTAGATATTGCTTGTAACGATGGAACATTATTAAGTTTTGTTCCGGATGGTATTAAGAAATTAGGTATTGACCCTGCTGAAGATTCATTCAAAGAGGAATCATCTAAAATTGCAGATGATATTGTACAGGATTTCTTTACATTAGAAAACTATAAAAAATCTAAATTTAAAAAGAAGAAAGCAAAAGTAGTAACTTGTATCGCGATGTTCTATGATTTGGATGAGCCAGTTGATTTCTTAAAAGATGTATCAAAGGTAATGGATGATGATGGATTATTTGTTATCCAAATGAGTTACACTCCTCTAATGATAAAGCAATTAGCATTTGATAACATTTGTCATGAGCATGTTTACTATTGGGGATTAGCTTCAATGGAGAAATTATTAAAGAAAGCTGGATTGAAGATTGTAGATTGTCAAGTTAATGATGTTAACGGAGGAAGTTTCAGAATCTACATTAAGAAAAAGAAATCAGCGGTAACTTCATTTGCAACTGCACCATATAGAGATGTATGTAATGTAAGAGTTGAATCTTTATTGAAGTGGGAAAAAGGATTGAAGTTAGATAAAGAAGAAATTTGGTTAGATTTCTTTAACAGAATTGAGGCATTGAAAAAAGAGACAGTTGATTTCATCAAGGCTGAAAAAGCTAAAGGAAAAGTAATCTGTGGATATGGTGCTTCTACAAAAGGAAATACTCTGTTACAATACTTCGGTTTAGATAATACTTTAATTGATGCAATCGCAGAGAGAAGCCATTATAAATTTGGATTGAAAACAATTGGAACAAACATTCCTATTAAATCAGAAGAAGAAGTAAGAGCAATGAATCCAGATTATATGTTGGTATTACCTTGGCATTTCATCGCTGAGTTCGTTAAAAGAGAAGATGAGTTCTTATCTAAGGGTGGTAAATTTATTGTACCTTGCCCAACTTTTGAAATAATTGGAAAATAATATGATAAAGATAAGTTTGGATGAAGCGTATGTTTATGACATCTTATCAATATACGCTGTAAAGATTGAAAATAGTGATGGTGATAAGAGACAGAAAAGTTTAGATTCGTTCAACGCACTATCGCAAGAAATACAAAAACAAATTGGAGTGGATAAACACCACTCCATTATTAACAGTTCTGCGTATTTTGATTTAAAACAAGCTAATAAAGAAGTATTTGATTTAGTGGATAGGGCGGGTGAAACCTACCTATCCAAACTAACTGCTGATGCGAATTATAAAAGATATACTAAGAAGGTAGAATTGCAAACAAAATTTTTTGATAACCAAATAACAGAAGTTAAAATATGAAAGATACAAAATCATATTTACAGGGTGGAAAATTAGGAGATTTTATACATAGTTTAGTTGTGTGTAAGTTCAACTGGGATTTCTTTGGATATAAAGCGGATTTATATATTTCAAATGTAGGTGAGCAATTTGAAAAGGGGTTAGAGTTTACATATAATGATTTGAAACCAATTTTGGAAAAGCAAGAATGGTTAAATTCATTTAGTATTCATAATGGAGAACCTATTGATGTTAACTTAAGTAGATTTAGACAAAGCCGTTTTTTATATACTACGAATTGGTTAGAGATATATTTTAAAGAATTCTTAGATGATATAACTCCTCCAAAGGAATTCACATGGATAGAAATGGATAAGGATGAAACTCTAAGTGATACATTGCTAATCAATCGTTCAATGAAACCAATGAGTGAGCAGGTAACTGGGATATACCAATCTGTTTTAAATCAATTCGAAAAGAAGGCATTTATCTGTTTCGATGAAGAGCAATATAACAACTTCACTCTTAAAGACCAATGTGAGTTAATTAAGGTAAATAGTTTGGAAGAATTTTTCACAAAGATAAATGGTTCTAAATTATTCATAGGAAACCAATCAGGTCCAATGGCATGGGCAACATCAATGAATATCAGTAGAGGAATAGAATTATTAGCAACAATAGATAATGTTCATTATATAAAAGATAAAGAATATTATTCACAATTTGATTACTTTCAAGGAGATAATACATAGTTATGACAATTTCAACATTAGTAGGATTAAGGAACAATTTAGAATATTCACAGAAGTTCTATAAAAGATTTAGGGAGATTTACCCAACGGAAGAATTAGTATTTGTTAGTTGGGGTTCATCCGATGGTACACATGAGTGGTTGGATTCATTGAGTGATGAACATCTTATCTACTTCTACTCTGAGGAAAGTAAAACATTTTCGGATACATTTAATAAGTGTGCTGAATTGGCAACAAAAGAATATATAGTATTCTGTCATAATGATATAGTAGTATGTAATGGTTTCTTAGAAAACTTACAGAAACATTGTGGGGATAGAAAAGTAGTTTCATATACAACAATTGAACCACCTGTATTTGCAGGGCACGCTAGACCAGGTAAAATCATTATGGATTTTGGTGGAGATTTTGATACATTAAAATTAGAGGAGTTAGAACAATATGCGGAAAGAGAAGTTAAAAATGAAGCTAATAAAACATCTGCTGGTATTTCATTCTTTATGTGTCAAAGTAGAAAAAGATACTTACAAATGGGAGGAATGGATAACCTATATAACCCTATGTTTTCCGAAGATGATGACCTAATTTTTAGATTACAATTATTAGGATTTGAACAATATACTGCATTAGATAGTGTAGTTTATCACTTTGTATCCAAAACATCTCGTTTCTCTCCGGAGCACGAAAGGGATACAAAGGTAAAGGAAATGTTTTCTAATCGAAACTACTTAAGAAAGTGGGGAAGGCATAGTGGTAATCCTGTTCAACATACATACGATATAGGATTAGTTCTTAAAAATGGTTCAACGGAAGCATTAGATGTATTAGAACCTTTCTTTTCAAATGTTTATGTAGATTGTGACCCAACTGAATATATTAACTTAAATCAACCAAAGACTAAGTTTAACCTTACTAAGAAGATTAAATCATACGAAACTCCGAGAGATAATGATATAATAGTTTCAATTGATTTTGCACAACTAACAGAAAAAGGGTATCAGGCATTAACAACCTTACCCAATATAATCTCTCAGGCTCAGAAAGTGGGGATGTATCAAGTAGAAGGGGTAAACATACAAATCATAGCATTTAACACTTATCATCATAAACTGATTACATTAAAATCGGAATGGTATACTAGAAAATGTATTTAATTTCATATAGAGGAAACATCTTAGGAGTAGATGAGCAAAAAGAAAATAAACCCTATCAGGTAACGGAAGTTATTCGGATGGGGTTTCATTGTTGGATAGATGTTTGGTGGCACGAAGAGCAGTTTTGGTTAGGGACTCATAAACCAAAATATCCTGTCAAACCATCATTTATCAATATGTTCTCTCTTTGGAGTAATGCAATGAACTTTGAAACACTCCTTAAATTAAAAGAATATAAATCACCCCATTGTTTTTATTATAAAGGAGAACCACTTCTAACCGATGGTGGTCATATTATAACAGACCAAGTTATAGAAGGATATGAAGGGGATACTTTATTGATGACAGAGGATTATGAATACAAAGACCTTCCATTAAAAGGTATTATATCGGAAAACATATTATCATTTAAGGAAATCTAATACAAAACGATATTTATATTCGTATGGACAATTTGCCATACTAAAAAAATGAATTGGGAAACAATATATAATCAACATAAGGATAATCTTCTTATTGAGGAAATCGAAATGAAATGGAGAGATGAGGCTGCTATTTACTATCCTCATACTAGATTAGGAGGAGATAGTTTTTTTATTCTATGTGAAGATGGTACTCCATTAGCAGAAACAACTCCTTATTACGAAGGTAGTTTACTTTTAGAACACAATAAAAATTAATATGCCAAATAAAAGAATATCAGAATTAGAATTATTGACTAACCCATCTATATCAGATGCTTTACCAATCGTAAGTAATGGTTCTACTAAAAAAATAGCAGTTGGAACTTTACTTCAATCAAGCTTACCTATAAGTGCATCTGGGATAGAAGCAACATCAATTCACGTTGAAGGTGATATAACTGCAAATTCATTTACGATTGTATCTACATCGGTTCAATATGCAACGGGTTCAACTAATTTTGGAAATTCCGAAGATGATTTTCATACTTTCACAGGTAGTTTATTATTATCCGGTTCATCATCATTTGTTGGAAATCACATATTAAGTGGGACAAGTGTATTGACGGGTAACACTGTTATAAGCGGTTCATTGACCGTAAGTGGTTCATCTAATTTCCATAATTCAATTTTTATATTAACAGGTTCATCGTACATAACCGGAGCAATGGAATTGACAGGTTCATTGAAAGTATTTGGTGACCTAAATGTAGTAAGTGGTTCTGATTTTTATCGTTGGGGGAATAAGTTATTTAATTTTGGAGCATTTTCCGATAATAGAACACAATCAGCATCAGTGAATACTGCAACTTCGATGTTACTCAATACAACCGATGTAGGAGCATCCGGGGTACAACTTACTTCTGGTTCTAGGATTTTATTTGATAGTAGTGGAGTATATAATATTCAGTTTTCAACACAACTACAAAGAAAAGCAGGGTCTGGAACGGTTGCACCAACAATATGGTTAGCTTATACAGGTAGTAATGTATTGAATAGTGCAACTGATGTGATAATGACCGGAAATGCGAATGAGGCTCAAACTGTTGCAGCGTGGAATTGGGTTTTACCTATAAAAGAAAATGATTGGATAGAGATTAAATGGAGTACACCGGATGCGGATATAGTTTTATTTGCAACAGGTAGTAGAACAAATCCAGTACGACCTTCAGTTCCATCTATTATTGTAACTGCAACTCAGGTAGCATAATCGGATTTATAATACTTATATCTAATGGGAAAAGATATACAAGAAGGATTATTGGATACTGCTAAAGAAAAGGTAGCAAAGTGGATTGATAAATCTATTAAGTATATCAATACAAATTGGGACACCTTAAAAGTAGCAACTGATAGAGAAAAGAAAGAAACTATCGTAGCGGCTCATATCCTTCAATCAATGATATTAGGGAAAGAAGTTAGTGATAGTGAGAAAAGATTCCTAAAAGCACAATCCGGAGATATAATTAAGATATTATTTTTAGTTTCTCTTAAGTTTATTCCTGCTCCAATTCCATTCACTCCAATTGCAATATTCTTAGGTAAAAAGGTAGGTGTAAACGTTCTACCTTCATCACATGATTTAGCTGTAAAAGAAGACCTTCGTAAGTGGTTTGGTAGTGGAAAGACCGGTGGCTGGGATAGATATAATACTAAGGGTGAGAAAGTTGGTAAGTGTGGAGATAGTGAAGAGGGTTCGGCTTATGCAGCTTGTCTTTCAAACGAAAAAGCGGCTAAGTTGGGTAAGGATGGTAGAGCATCATTTGTAAAAAGAAAAAGAGCGGCTCAATCCGATGCAGGGGATGCTAAAAAAGGTGGTGAACAAAAGAAGGGACAGAAACCTACATTTGTAAAGACAGGAGCAAGTGAGGGAGTATCGGAAGATTGGTCTCAAAAATATAAAAACTCAATTGATTGTAATAACCCAAAAGGTTTCTCACAGAAAGCACATTGTGCCGGAAAAAACAAAACCGAAAGTATATCTTAATTAAAAAAAGATATATTTATATACATTATGAGCACATTAAACAAAAAGAATATAGTATCGGAGAAAAACGTTCCTACTAACCCATCAAAGTGGCAGTACTACGTTTCTCAGGCAAAAAAGAAATTTGATGTATATCCATCAGCTTATGCAAATGGTTGGGCTTCAAAACAATACAAAGCAGCAGGTGGTGGCTGGAAAACTGAAGAAGGGCAAGAACCTCAGCATGTTGCACAGGGATTACCTCAAACCAAAGAAAAGAAACAACCAATGATAGGAGAAAGATTCATTAAATATTTAGAAGATATTGGATTAAAGCATGCGGCATACACAAATGAAGCAGGTGATGTGAAAGTAATCGGATTAAATAAAGCTCAAATTAAAGATGCTATCAACAATATGGTAGTTAAATCTGAAATCAAAAACTTTGTAGAGAATGGGTTAGAAGAGAGTGAAGAAGGAGATAGAATTCAAAAGATAAACGATAGAATTAAGGCTCTAAAACAAAAGTTATCCACTACTAAATCGGATGAACAAAAGAAATTATTTCAAGATAGATTAAAGAATGCTTTACAAACACTTTCTAATATAAAGAAGGGACATGGTATCAAAGCACCTCATAATGAAATAGGATTGCCAGCAGGAACAGGATTAAATCTTCCAGGTGGTTCTATCAACGGAGCACCAACTGCTAAAGATGTAGCTAAAAAAAGAGCAGAATTAGATACAGAAGCATTAACTTCACCGGACACAGAACCAGATGTAATTACTGCATTAAAAGATATAGTAAAAAACCATCAGGCTCAAAAAATCAAAGATGGTAAGAGTGGTAAAACAATAACTGTAGATGTACAAAGTGCAAACGCAGTTGTTCACATATATAATGGGTTAAGTACTTCAAACAGAATTAAATATGTTAATAGTGGGTTAATCGGTATGGTTAACATGGCTTGGAGAATATTAGCTAGATAAACAAATGAATATGAATTTAAAAGGAATAATGCAGACATTAGGAGCAAAACCTGGACAGGTAATGTCAGACCCATACGCAAGAGCATGGGCTCCAACTCCATCTCCAATTAAAGAAGCAGAAGGTGAAGACCACGAAGTTTCTATGGCTCAAAACTCATTGGATACTATCATTAAAATGGCAACTGAGTTGAAGGCTAAGATGGGAGAAAATGAGAAAGATATTCCAGCTTGGATTCAAGACCATATCACAAACTCTGAAAACTTCATTTCACAGGCATCTTCTAACTATCACGAATATTCTACAAACGAAGCTGGTATCAATGGTGCACCTAGATTTCCTTCATTGGATGGTGTAGCAAATGAATCAGTAAACGAAGAAGAAATCAAATGGAATGCAGTTGAAAATGCAATCATTAACTTTCTAAAAATGAATACAAAAATTTTAGATAAAAGAGTTAAGGATAGAGATACTGATGGTGTTAAAGGTGGGTTAAAATCCATTATTAGTGGTTTAACTAATGCACAAAGAAGTTTGAAATTAGAATCAACTGAAATCCCTGCAATTGCATTACCATCAACGGTTAAATCAAAATTAACAATTGCAATTGATACAATCAAAGATGCAGATTTAAACTATAATCAAAAGGTTCAGGTAGTTAAGCAAATAACCGATAGTTTAGGAATTGATAAAGCCGAATTTAACAAAATCATTTCTAGATTAAAAGGAACTATGGAATCAGTAAACGAAGGTAAGTTCAAAAAAGATGATTTAGTTTACAATAAAAGAACCAAAACTGTTGGTATTGTGAGAATGGGTGATGATAAATATGGTGAGGTTAAAACTGATGCAGATGGGAATGTTAGTGTGGATGAATTGGAAAAATATAATCCAATTAAACACAAACATCAACAAAATGCAAAAGTAGCACCATCTACTGAAAAAGAAGTAAATAGCAGAGGATTATTCAACCCATTCAAAGCGGAATCATTAAGATTAAAAAACATAAAATAATACTACAATGAGATTAATGGACATAGTAAATAGTATAGTAACTCTTCCTTCTTTAGGGATGAGTAAAAATTCACCAACTCCTGTAGTAGAAAAAGTAGAGGAAGAGGAAGTAGTTGTTAATGAAGATAAACTAAAACATACTATTACTAAAAAAGAATGGTCTAAAATTCCTAAATATAATAAACATATTGGGATGGATGGGGTTCATTATATTATGAAATATGATGATAAAATTGGAACATACCTACAAGGTGTAAAAATAGAAGGATAATGGAAAATATGTATTCTGTATTAATAACTGCTATCACCGTATTAGGTGGAGCATCTGCATTTCGTTACTATGAGAAAAGAGCTCAAAAGAAGGAAAAAGATGATGAGTTTATAAAGCACGATTGCAAAGACCGCATCGCTAAATTAGAAGCATTACTTTCCGAATCATCAAGAGAAAAAGATGAAATGAGAGCTATGATTTTAGATTTAACTAAAGAAGTAGCAGCATTAAGTGTTAAAGTTGAATTCCTTACAAAAGAGAACGATAAGTTAGAAAAAGCACTTCCAAAGGCTAAGAGACAAATTAACGGATAAACTTGGAAATCTGTGAATAATTCATTAAATTTGACCATGATAGCTAGAAGTTTATTTACAGAAGAAAAAAAACTAAGAGTATTTGATTTTGATGATACTTTAGTAAAAACTACCTCATATATCTATATCACACATAAGAATGGGGCAAAATCCAAACTTACTCCTGGACAATATGCAGTTTATAAAGAGAAGTCAGGAGATGTATTTGATTTTAAAGATTTCGATAAAGTAAAGAACCCACGAGTAATTAAAGGATATTTCCAATTACTTAAGAATATGGCTGCAACATCTGATAGAGCAGTCTATATTTTAACTGCGAGAGCCGCATATCAACCTGTATATAATTTCATAAGAGATAGCGGAATCAAAGATGTTTTCGTTGTTGCGTTGGGTGATAATAACCCAGAATCAAAGGCTGATTGGATAGAAAAAGAAATCGAAAGAAAGGGATATGATAATATTTATTTTGTAGATGACTCATCTAAAAATGTAGATGCTGTTAGAAGAAGATTAAATAAGTACCCTAATATTAGAAAGAAAGTCCAATTGGTTAAACATGGTTAGAGAAGAATTAACAACTAAAGGATGTCTATTCGGACATCTTTCTGATATAAATCCATCCTTAATAGAGGAATTGGATAAATTAAAATCCATTAGAAATCCTGAAAACTTTACAAGAGTAACTCACTCTTATTATAAAAGTGTTCCCTACGAAGCTACATCAACAAAAAGTTACGAAGAAGCTGAGGCGGTTAAGAATACTCATTTAGAAGGAAATAAGGATGGGAAACTTTGGCAAACATTTTTCACTTGGAATACCGAAGATAATCAAATGTCGCAACTTAAAATGAGTTTAATACCTACTATGAGACATTTATTCTTAGAAGTATTCAAATATTCATACGGAGAAGATATGTTGGATAAAATTTGGGAAATAAACGAAAGTAATATTAATCTTACTCATTTTAACAAAGGATGTTGGATAGAACCACATGCAGACGGTGGTGGAAAAAGAATGGTATGTAATATGTTAATTTACCTAAACGAAGATTGGAAAGAAGAAGACGGAGGCGAATTGATTATTGAGGGAAAATATAAGCAACAACCTCTTTTTGGTAATTTTGCTGTATTAGATTTTATGCATGTGAATCCAATGCATTCCGTAACCCCTATAAAAACAGAAGATTTTCACAGATACACCATATTGACAGGGATATTATTGGAAGAAAACTACTTTAATTCAATAAAGTAATATTTATATACACATATAAGAAAATAGAAAACTATGACAATATCAGAATTTAAATTGGAAAACCATAAACCTATCACAGAAGAAGTGGCAGAAAGTCAGGTTTTATTTGATGGTACATACGCTGAAGAAGGTACAATCCTTATTGATTGCTTTTTAATAACAGAAGAAAATCCAGAAGGTGGTCTTATTTATGTTACTCCTACTCAATTAGCTGAGAATTTAACTATAGTAGAAGATGCAGAATATGATGTATTCCTACCTTTAGCTGACCAAAAGTTCAAAGTAACATTAAAATAATTCTAAGAGATGCCAGCAGTAAGTAAAGCACAACAACGATTTATGGGTATGGTACATGCAGCCGATAAAGGAGAAACACCTGCATCACCGGAGGTAGCAAAAGTATCTAAGAATATGAAAGATAGTGATGCTAAAGATTTTGCATCCACTAAGCACGACGGTTTACCTGACCATGTTAAAGAACAACTTAAATCTGTAGTTAGAGAAGTAATCAGAGAAAAGAATGGTATTAGTGAAATGAGTCATAATGATGTTCATTTCAAAAACATTCTTAAATTATATGATAGAGGTGGTTCATTCACTAAAAAGAAAGTAGGTTCAGTTGTATGCAAAGACCCTAAAGCATCTAGAAACGATATTATTGATGTATTGGAGGATTCAGATTACAAAGAAATAATTGAATTAGAAGATGAATTAGGATTACAAGAAATCAGAGAAAAATATAGTTCAGTAAACGAAGAGTTTAAGCATGTTATTCATGTTGATACTCCAACTCAGGTGGTATCTAAGCCAGTTGCGGCACAGATTATGGCATTAGCTAAGAAAGGTGTTAGAGCAAATGAAATTGGATTAGAAATGGGGTTTGTCGGTAACCAAAAAGTTGCTACTGATGCATTCCAAAAAGTTAAAAATCAAATATACTTTGCATTAGATAAGAGAAACGAATCTGTAAGTGAAGGTTCACATGGGATGGCTACTAAATTACTTCAATCGATAGTGAATGGAGATTCTTCTAGAGCAGAAGGAACTAAAATGTCAAAGGAATTGGCTCAACACTATATTGATTGGATTAGAACTTCACCTTTTGGTAAAAAGAATTCTAACTTACCATTAGATATGTTAGTTAAGGCATCATTTAATTGGGGAATTGAAAGAGGATTGGATTCTAAATTAAAAGGAGAATTATCTAAATTAAAATCTACAATTAAAGAATCGATAAACGAAAGTCTAATTGCTAAAGATGGTAAAATATTATTAAATGGTAAACCTGTAGGATACTATGACTATGATAGAGATTCTGCCGCATTTTGGACTACTGATTTAAGTGATAAACAGTTTAGGGGGTCAAAGGCATTTGATACAAAAGAGGAGATGCTAGCATTTTTTAAAAAATATCTAAGTAAAGCTGCAAAGGCGTTAGAATACCAAAGAAAAGCGCTTTCAAAATTTGGTATCAAGTATCCAGCTGATGAGTCAGTAAACGAAGCGGCATTCAAATCACCGGATTATATTGTTACATCCATTCCTGCTTCCGCAATCCCACAAACTAATATATCAAAAGCAGATGTTGGATTAGGATTAGCTATGGGTGATGAATTTGGTATGTATAGCACATTAAATAACAAACATTACAAATTAGATTACCATAATGGTAAAGTTGCTTTAGTTTTATCAAAAGTAGGTAAATTAGCAGTAAGAGTTAGAAGTGAAAAAGACTCAAAATATTTAGCAAAGATAGAAAAATTTGTTAATGATTATTTGACTAAATTCGCTAAAAATATAAAGAAAACCGAATCAGTAAACGAAGTAAAATATCCAACCGATTTAAAAGTAGGTTCGGTAATTTTGGGACAAGGATTCACTATGTTGAAAGGAATTGAGGGTGGTAAATACTATAAGGTTGTTTCTATGGATGATACAACTGCAACATTAACCCCATCTGATAAAAGTGGTAATACAAAAGGTTCATCAAAAGTTAGACATAAATTAGATTCAATCGAAGGTGGTATCAAAACTGCTAAGAGAGGTGATGAAAACGGAATCGTAGTAATCAAAGAATCTGTAAATGAAGAGCATGATTGTGGATGTAATGAGAATCATGATTGTGGATGTGGTGGATTACATGAACACCATATTAACGAAGATATAAATGCGGATGCAAATGGTATAGCAGGTTTAACTGCTTCTAGGGCAAATGCAGTTAAAGATTTTATTGAAAAAAATAACATAAATTCAAATAAATTATATCTATCTTTGAAGAAAGGTGGATTGAAAGATAGAATGGATTTTGTAACAGCATTAGTTGGAAAGCCAGGCAATCCTATTCAGAAAAAAGTAATAGCACAATTTAGCAATTAATATGAGATTAAAACAACTTTTAAACGAAAGAATTGAGGTAATCAATGAACACTCTCCATTAGAATTGGGAAGTGTTATTAAGGTACATGGTATTACTATGTTAAAGGGTTTAAAAGAAGGAGCTCATTATATCGTAACAGGTATCGATACTGAAAATGTAACTCTTAAAGAAGCAAACGAAAACGGTAAAACTCTGATGAATTCTAAAATGGTTTCTCATCCAGTATTCAATGTGAATGAGGCTATTAAGATGAAGATGAGAGGATATAGAGATGGCATTGAAATCGTTAGTGAGGCTCAATTAAAAGAGGCAGTTGATGTAGAATTTAAAGACATCAAACCTCAACACCAAAAACAAATTAAAGCATTTGAGCAGGTATTGGGTGGTAAATACATTATGATTTGGGACGGTATTCATGGAATGATTGTAGATATTAAAGTAAGTGGTGGGCATGGTGCATATAGATTTGATATTGATACTATGAGAAAATTGGTGTTACTAAAGGTTAGATGGGTTGAAAACGATGGTGATAGAATTTCAATAGGATTTTAAAATAGTAAGATAAAATGAATTTAAAGCAATTATTAAACGAAATAAATTTTGCATCTCAAGCAGCGTTTGATGCTTATAAAGAAAAGCACAAAGTTAGAGATACTACGAAGGTAAACATAGCCGGTAAAGAAACAACTGCGGGTGCAGCTTCTAAAAAATCAGATTCGGTATCTAAACCTAAAGGTGGAGCTTCTGCAAGTTCTAAAAAAGTAGAACCTAAAAAAGCGGAAGAACCTAAAAAGGAAGAACCTAAATCAGAGCCAGCTAAAAAAAGACCAGGTAATCCAAAAGTAAATAAAGAAGCTAAAGCAGCGGCAGAGAAATTTGGAATTACTCCACAGAAGTTGGGTAACGAAGGATATAAAAAAGTAATGTATCAGGCAGCAGTTGAGGCTTTAACTGATGCTAATTTCCACGATGAAGCTAGAGAATTAGTTGCATCAATTGAAGGTAAACCTGAGTGGGCTAAGAAAGTAAACTACCCATCAATGGATGACCCTAAGTATAAGGAGAAAATGGCTGATATAAGAAAGAATGGAGTAGATAGCTCCGAATATTGGGGAGGTGATGATAATGCACATGAATTCGGTAGAAAAGTAGCAGCATCTTCTGGATGGGGTGGAGTTGAAGCAGCAGATGGTATTGCATTCACATTAAGAATGAATGGTTTCCATAAAGAAGCAGATAAGATTCAATCTATATTTGACAACAAAGGATATATGAAGAATGAATCAATGAGACTTAAGGGTGTAATGGAAGCAAAAGCACCTTTCGAAGTATATCATAAATCATATACATCGGCAATTGAAGCAGCTAGAGAATATGCGGAAAAAAAAGGATTTGAAATAGATAATGATGATGCTTTTACAAAAATAGGAGTGGGACCAAAAAAACCATCGGAAGGTAAAACTAATAGTTTTAGTATAAGACTATCTAAAGATGGCAAAGAACAAAAGAAACAACTTCATATCCAAGTATATGGTATGAAAAACTCCTATGAATTAAATGCATATATAGGATAGATTTAATAAAGGTTATGCTAATTTGTATCATTAAAACGTTTTAACAAAATGGCAAAGTCAGTAGGTTCAGCAAACAAAGTATCTTTCGGTAAAAAAACAACCGGTAAGGCAAAAAAAGGTTACGGTCCAAAAGAACAGAAACCAAAAAAATATCGCGGTCAAGGCCGATAAGGAGGATTAAATAATGTTTGTACCAAATCATTTACATCTATTGGTAAAGGGTTATATGAAAACACCACCAAAGACAGAAAAAATCCTCAATATATTTTTTACACAATTAGTTAATACAGTCGGAATGAAAGTTGTAGCAGGCCCGACATCGGTATATGTAAACGAACCTGGAAACGAAGGTATCACAGGGACGGTAACATTAGCTACATCACATGGTTCAATCCACGTTTGGGATAATACAAATCCTGCGATGTTCCAATTTGACCTTTATAGTTGTTGTGAATTTTCACCCAAAGTAGTATTGGAAGAACTTGATAGTTGGTTTGGATTACAATCAGCTACATACCAATTTATTGATAGAAATACAGATGATTTTTATGTAATCGATAAAGGAGTATGGAAAAAAAGGGGGTGGGGGGATACTATCAAAAAAGTCCTCAAAAAGACCAAAATTTTTTGATAGTGCATACTTATTAATATGTTAAGACTTAATAATTTATTAAAAGAAGTTGAAGAACCGAATCATGATTTCGATAGAGATATGGTTGTGGGTGTAGCTGAAATACTTCTTATGGTAGATGATATGGATAACAGAAAAGAGATTGCTGATAAGATGATGCAAAAGTTCTATTCTGAGAAAGTAAAATTCGATGATAAAGAGTTTCTTAAACTTAGTGGAATAGAATGAAACTACTGATAATAAAAATACAATTAATTATCATAGCCGCCGGTGTAGGAATATACAATTATTATAAGGGGCAAAATCACTTTTAGTGTATAATTTTTCACCCACACGATATATATCATAAAGATGTATGTTATGAGTGAAAATGAAGAAGAAAAACCAAAAGTCGAAAAGGTGTTTATCACAAACGCCAATTACAAAGATTACTACGACAAATTAGCCAAAGAAGAAGCGGAGAGAAACAGAGTTGATAAACCAGTTGGGGGAATCCTAAGACAGGGTAGATTATCACGTCAACTATTACAATCGGAAATAGAGGATATGCAAAAACAGGCTCAATCGGCTAAACATTGCGCTCGTCTTTTGGGAGTAAGTTATCCAACCTATAAGAAGTATGCCAAAATGTATGGGATATTTGAGAATTGTAAGAACGAAGCGGGGGTAGGGATTAAGAAATTAAACAAAGGACGTAAGAGTTGGGCGTTGGAAAACATATTGGAGGGAAACAATCCATCATACCCAAATTGGAAACTAAAGAGGAGGTTACTATCTTCGGGATATATGCCGCAGGTGTGTGCGAATTGTGGATATGATGAACCGAGAGTAACGGATAATAAAGTTCCACTCCTTTTGGATTATATGGATGGGAATAGGAGAAACCACAAATACGATAACCTCAGAATGCTGTGTTACAATTGTTGGTTTCAGATAAACGGAGACCTGTTCGGAAAGGCAATGAGGAACGTAAAAAAGGATGCGTGGGATTATCAATACATACACAAATAATATGAGTTACAAAGGATACGAATTGATATATGTAAATGGGTGTTCACATTGTCAGGGAGGTGGATTAGAAGAGCCTGAAATAAAAGGAGATTCCATTAGAGCGGTTTATGAGAAAAAGTATGATGTTAGTTGGAAGGATAGGGCAGAGGTCAATTTTGCGAACCGATTAAGTGAGTTAATAGGAATTCCATACATCAATGAGGCGGAATCGGGAGGAGGGACAGATAGGGTTGTAAGGATGACTTATAATTTCATCTTAGAAAATTGGCATAGGAAAAATAAATTACTTCTTATATTGGAGAAGCCTGATGCGAGTAGAAGTGAGGTGTATTTCAATAAAACCGAATCTTACTATATTGTAAACTCTTGGTACGATGGTATAAAGAAAATAAATCAATTTAATTCTGCGACTAGAGCATACTTTAATAGAGAGTTAGAAATGGAGGATGCACTACATAGAGGATACTTTGAGAAATGGTTTGGGAATCATTTTAATATGAAGGAACATTGGATGAAAGTAGAAAGAGAATTCGTAGGATTATATTCGTTTTGTAAACAGAATGATATATCTATAAAGGTGATGACAGGAAACGATGTCTACTTTAAGGATTGTTTTCACAAAGATGATATAATTAAATTTAAAGAAAACAACCGTAATTACGATATTGCGACTTGGTGTCATGATAATAAAAAAACAATTAAGCATGAAATAGAAGGATATAGTAATGATGGTCATCCTGGCTATTTTGGTCACATTGAATATGCTAAATTATTGAAGGAATTCTTAGATAATAAATTAAAACAATCTAAGGTAATATTAAACAAAAATATAATATGAAAAAACTAATTGAAAAAATCCGTAAGTTTTTGGGTATCAAAACCAAAGAGGAAAAGGAAAGGGAAAAAAGAAGAGCTGAATTGGAGGCTGAATTCCAAAAAAAGTTAGAAGAACTAAGAAAAAGAGACCCATTTATCTATCATAATCGTTAAAACGTTTGGTAGTTTGGGATTTTTTTCGTATATTTGTAGAAACAATTTAAAAAATAAATTATGGCAAAGTATTTTGAAGTTACAGTATCAGTACATCACGAAGTAGATGGTGGAAAAGGTGGTACAAAAATTAAGAAAGTAAAGGAAAACTATTTAGTAGATGCTATGACCGTTACGGAAGCAGAAGGTAGAGTAGTTAAGCAATTTGAAGAATCCGGTGTACAATTGGATTACGAAGTTACAGGTGCTAGAGAATCAAAAATCATTCAAGTAATTGATTAATTATGTATTCAGAAGTAGAGGAGAAAATTGAAGAACAACCCGTTCTAAAAAGAGTTCCTCCTGGAGATAGATGGGAAACAACTGATGGAAAGAAGTTGTTCCCTAATCTAACTGCTGGGTTGGATTATGTATTTGGACAAAGTGGTGTTACGGATTTTAAAATTTATGCACGAAAAGGAGTAGTGTGTACAGAACAAAAAATAGAAGTTCAAAAAGAAGTTACGAAGTATTCATTATATGGAGAAGACTAAAACATTAGTAATAGTTAGTGGGTATTTTAACCCTCTACATAGTGGACACATAGAGTATTTAACAAAGAGTAAAGCATTAGGAGATTTCCTATTTGTAATTGTTAATAACGACCACCAAAGAGAACTGAAAGGTTCTAAACCATTTATGTTAGCAGAGGAAAGAAAAACAATAGTTGAATCTCTTAAAGTAGTGGATGCAGCGATGGTAGCAGTTGATACTGAAAGAACTGTAAACGAATCTATTAAGTTCATTATGAATTGGAGAGGAGATGAGTTTACTAAAGTTATCTTTGCTAACGGAGGAGACCAAAACCGAAGCACAATCGGAGAAACTAAATTGTGTGAAGAATTAGGTATCGAATTAGCTGATGGGTTAGGAGATAAGATTCAATCTTCCTCTTGGCTTTTAAATGGTAAACAATGAGTTTTATAATTGGGGACAAGTGTGTAGGATGTATAGACGGAAGTTGTCTAAAAGTCTGTCCTGTTGATTGTATTCACGGACCTATTAACCCTACCGGAGAAGGGTATGAGTTAGAAGGGATGAGTGAAGAAGAGAAGATAGGAAAGCAATTATATATAGACCCATCGGTATGTATTAATTGTGGCGCATGTGTACCTGAATGTCCTGTAGATGCTATTTACTCAGATGAAAAAGAGGCGATTATATTAGGCGATGAGAAATCAGTACATCTAAATTATGAGTTTTTCGGATTAACTTTTGCGAAAAAATAATATATTTATATTTACATTTATAACTAAAAAACAAAAAAATGACTACATTTATTATTGTAATTGCTATTGCAGCTGTGGCTTTATTCTTTGCTATGAAAAGTGGTAAGGTTAAAGATGCTAACAACAACAACATTCCTGATGCTATCGAAGAAAAGGTAGAAGAGGTAGTTGTTAAAGTTAAAGAAGTAAAAGCTAAAGCTGAGAAAGTTAAGGCTGTTGCTGAAAAAGCAGTAAAAGCAGTTAAAACTCCAAAAGCACCAACTGCTAGAAAAACTACAAAGAAGTAAGATACCAATATGGTTATCTCTTCTTTTTTGGAAAGGTACAATGATTATGAATCTCTGAATAAGAGGTTCATATCAAACCTACCATTTCCCAATTTAGAAATTCCAAATTTCTTAGATTTCGAATCAGTTCTTAATATGAAGAATGAGATTACGGATTCATATAGAAAGCACAACAATCTATTAAAAAATTTTACTAGGAATGGTTCTTCTATGGTAGAACTATGTGAAGCGGGTGATATTTGTCCGATTGCACATAATTTAATAGGAGACCTACATTCTAAGTATTTTGTAAATTGGTTAGAAAAGGTAACGGGTATAAATGGATTAATTCCAGACCCTTGGTTGGTAGGAGCATCTTATATGAGATGTTATAGAGGAGATTCATTGCAAGTTCATTCTGATTTCAATTGGAATGACAAGTTAAAACTCCACAGAAAATTAACATTAGTAATTTATCTTAATCCTGAATGGGAAGAGAGTTGGAACGGTGATATACAATTATGGGATAAGGATAGAAAAGAGTGCGTAACAAAATATTATCCATCTAATGGAAATATGGTAATTTGGGAACACCAAAAGTATGCATTTCACGGACACCCTAACCATTTAAATTGTCCAGAACACATTACTAGAGATGGATTCAGATTGTTTTATTATGTATCGGATGCTACTCATAAAGAAGATGACCCTCCCCATAGAAGTTTGTATTGGTTTGATGAAAAATCTAAAGAACCTTACGATTTAAAAGAAAAAGTTTAATACTTATTTTTGAAAAAGATTTGGAAATATTAAAACATTTTCATATCTTTGTGGTTATATATGAACAATTTATTATTAGTGAATTTTAAGGAAAATTATAGTTTAGAACGACGTACTCTGGCCTCTTTGCAGGTACAGACAAATTAGTAAACCAACTGGGTGGGGGAGTGTATCCCTCACCCTTTATTTTTATATACACATAAACAATTAAACAACAAAAAACAAAAAAACACATGAAAAAAATCGGAAAATTTCTCCTTTTGGCAATGATTACATTGTTATCATTAGGGGCAAACGCGCAAGAGACAACTTCTGAAATTCAGGGATTGGTTTCTGACGGAAAAGCCGGATTACCAGGTGTGACTGTTGTAGCGATTCACCAACCTACGGGTACGAAGTATGGTACTTCAACTCGTATTGATGGACGTTATAACCTTCCTAACCTAAAAATCGGTGGGCCGTATTCAATTACTGTTTCATTTATTGGTTTCAAAACTGAAACTGAAAACAATGTTACATTGTTATTGGGACAAACACACAAATCCAATTTTACTTTGGAGGAGAGTACTACAACTTTACAAGAAGTGGTAGTTACATCCGGACAAAACAATGTATTCAACTCAAGTCGTAATGGTTCACAGGAAATCATCAATAGAAAATTGATTGAAACTGTACCTAACGTTAATAGAAGTTGGAAAGATTTAGTAAAATTAGTTCCTTCTCAGAACAACTTATCATTTGGTGGTATGAGTTCTCAATTGAACAACATTACTTTAGATGGTGCTAACTTCAACAACTCTTTTGGTTTAGGAGATGGAACGTTAGGTGGCCAGACAGGAGCTCAACCAATTTCATTAGATGCGATTGAGCAAATTCAAGTAAACGTTTCACCTTTTGATGTTAAGTTTGGTGGATTCGCTGGTGGTTCGGTGAACACTGTTACTCGTAGTGGTAAGAATCAAGCATTTGGTTCTGCTTATCAATTTTTTAAGAATAAAGATTTACAAGGGTATAGAGTAGGTGATATTACAATGCCTGAGCAACCATTCACTTACGACCTTAAAGGTTTTACTGCAGGTGGAGCAATTATTAAAAATAAATTGTTCTTCTTCGTAAATGGTGAGAATGAAAGTAGAATGGAACCAGGAACACAATGGATAGCAGCGGATGCTAATAACACTCCAAATGCTACCAACGTATCACAAGCAAGAGCATCAGAATTGGATGCATTGAGAAAGTTCTTAATTGATAAATACAATTATGACCCCGGTGCTTATCAGGGTTATCAGTATGGTTCTGAATCACAACGTTTAACTACTAAGTTAGATTGGAACATCAATGATAAAAATTCATTCTCATTGAAATATACTTTACTGCGTTCTTCAGCAGATATTCCTGCATCTAACTCACAATCGATTAACGCATCAAATGGTAGAAGACCAGGACCAACGGGAATGCCTTTCTATGGTGGTGGTTACTCTATCAATAACAATGCGGATATTATTATCGGTGAGTTGAATACTCGTTTCTCTAATAACGCTTCTAACAAATTACAAATTGGTTATACTTCGTTGAGAGATTTTAGAGGTTCATTAAGTGCAGGTGAGTTTCCACAAGTGGACATCTTAGATGGTAATGGTTTACCATTCACAACTTTTGGTTATGAAAGATTTACTTATGGTAACAAATTAAATACGGATGTAATTCAATTGAATAACATTTTTAACTGGTATAAAGGTAAGCACGAATTTACATTTGGTACACAAAATTCATTTAAGAAATATTCAAATGGATTTTCTCCAAACTATGCAGGTGCATTCCGTTTCAATAGTTTAGCAGATTTCTATGCTTCGGCAGATGGAAAAAAACCTGCAGCTATTTATGATTTATCTTGGTCATTAACAAATGATTTTCCATTAGTTGGACCTGAGAATACGGAATTAAGTTTATTCGCTCAGGATAAATTTAGAGTAAAAGATAATCTAACTTTAACCTATGGTGTTAGAGCAGATTATGTTTCATTTGCTGATAATTTCTTATTCAATCCAGTAGTTGCTAATTTAGATAAATTCTATGGTGGCGTAAGATTGAATACAGGATTACCTCCACAGGCTTCATTACAAATCTCACCTAGAGTTGGTTTCAACTATGATGTGTTTGACGACCTTTCGTTACAAATTAGAGGTGGTAGCGGATTATTTCAGGGACCTCCTCCGTTTGTATGGATTTCAAATCAGGCATCTAATAGTGGTATGGCATTATTCGGAAGTATCACAAATGCTACTGGGTATATGTTCTCACCTGATATTAATAAATACAGACCAACACCTACACCAGGATTATCAAAAGCGTATTCTCTTAACGTAACTGACCCTAACTACAAATTCCCACAAGTTTGGAAATCAACTTTAGCAGTTGATAAGAAAATCTTAGGATGGACTGTAACTGCGGAAGGAACTTATATTAAGAACATCAACGCTACCGTATTCCAAAACGTTGCATTACCTTCAACAGGAAATACAACATTAAGTGATGGTAGAACTCGTTTCGTTAAACGTTCAGTATATGATGCAACTGGTGCAGCTAACACACCAGAAAATCCAAACATTGGTAACGCAATTTATATGACTAATGCAAACATTGGTTATGTATTATTCGGAACATTGCAAGTACAAAGACAATTTAAGAACTTAGGTGTAAACGCTTCTTATACTCGTCAAACAGCAGTAGATGCTACAATCAATGGTTCAACTGCATTTACAATGTGGGGAGCTAGACCAACATCTACTAACCCTAACA